>Ga0247727_10000062_pt1 | contig 227699 bp, 184 predicted proteins | sample WisWelCaveWW1625_FD_202498 | JGI IMG/M metagenome (GOLD analysis project Ga0247727, IMG submission 202498) | Biofilm microbial communities from Wishing Well Cave, Virginia, United States - WW16-25 | ecosystem: Environmental > Aquatic > Deep subsurface > Groundwater > Cave microbial mat... | reverse complement strand
GGGGGGATCCTGCGCGGATGCCTCGCCGCCCTGAACGCCTCTCTGTGACCGCCATTCGGCGAAACGACGGAACAGCGAGGCGAGACCGTGGTCCGCGCAGAACCGCTGCAAGCGCTCCCAGTCCGGCTCGCGCGGAATCAGGTCCGTCACCGCGCCGAGATCGAGATCCGTGCGCAGCAGCACCAGCGGCAGCGCGGCGCGCGCGGCCGCGGCGTGCTCGGCCAGCGACTCCGCCAGTTTGCCCTTCTCCTCGCGCGGACCGCGCGCGAGCACCGCATCGAGCGAGCCGTACTTCTGCAGCAGCGCGGCCGCCTTCTTGGGGCCGACGCCCGGCACGCCCTTGACGTTGTCCGTGCTGTCGCCGACCAGCGCCTGCCACTCCGCCATCTGTGCCGGCGGCACGCCGAATTTGGCTTCGATCTCCGCCGGGCCCAGGATCTCGGCCGGCGCGTCCGCCTTCGGCGGCGGGCACTGCAGCACGCGCTCGCCGACCGTCTGCGCGAGATCCTTGTCGGAAGTGAACAGCCGCACCTCCCAGCCTGCGCGTGCGCCGGCGGTGGCCAGACTTGCGAGCAGGTCGTCGGCCTCGAAGCCGGGCCGCGCCAGCGAGGGCAGGCCGAGCAATTCGACGAGTTCGCGCATCCACGGGAATTGCAGCGCGAGGTCCTTGTCCAACTCCTCGCGGTTCGCCTTGTAGTCCGCGGCGAGCGCGTGGCGGAAGGTCGGCTCGGGGGTGTCCCACGCCACCGCCGCCGCCTGCGACGGGTGGTCCTGCAGCGCGCGCAGCAGCGCAAGCCCGAAGCCGTGCAGCGCGCCGCTCGGGCGGCCGTGCGGGTCGGTGAGGCCGCGGATCGCGAAGAAGGCGCGGAAGGCCAGCGCCGTGCCGTCCACCGCGAGGAGCCGCTTCATCCCAGCCAGCGCAGTGCGACGAAGCCGCCCACCAGCAGCACCGTGAACCCGATCGCCACCCAGTCGAACCACTTCTCGACCCAGGCGAGAATCGGCGCGCCGAAGAAGCGCAGCAGCACGCCTTCGGTGCCGAAGCGGAAGCCGCGTCCGAGCAGCGACCAGCCGACGAAGGGAATCAGCGGAAGCGCCAGCGCGCCGCTCGCGATCGTGAACACCTTGTAGGGAATGGGAGTGATCGCCGCGACCAGCAGCGCCATTGCGCCGTATTTCGCGTACCAGGCCTCGACTTTCGACCAGGCGTGTCGCCCGGGGTCGTAGAGGTCGAGCAGCCAGGCGCCGACGGTGTCCATCAGCAGCGCGCCGATCGCGTAGCCGAGCAGCGCGCCGAGCACCGAGGCGATCGTCGTGAGGACCGCGTAGCGGATCGCGCGCTCGGGCCGCGCCGCGCCCATCGCCATCAGCAGCGGGTCGGGCGGGATCGGAAAGAAGGAGGACTCGATAAAGGACAGCCCGAACAGGGCCGGCTCCGCGCTCGGCTTGCCGGCGAAGGAGAGCATCCAGTCGTAGGCCTTGCGCAGCGGGCGCGTGAGGGGATGCAGCAGTTTCATATGCCGGATGAGGCCAGATCGCGGACGACCCATTCGACGCTGCGCCGCCCGCGGAACTCGTTCACGGACAGGCTGATCACCGCGTCCACCATGCAGCCGGCGCGCAGGTCGCGGAAGCGCGCGAAGGAGCGCCAGGCGAGCGCGCGCACCGCGGCGCCGTCGCGCTCGAGGCGCAGTTCGGCGTGGTCGCCGCTACCGAGCGCGCGCGGATCCGCGGCGAGGCGCGCGCCCGTACACAGGAAGAGCGGCTCGGCGAAGCCTTCGCCGAAGGGGGCGAGGCGCCGCAGCGCGAGGGCTGCTTCGAGGTCGGACTCGCCCGGCGTGAGTTCGCCATCCAACTCGAGGGCGGGTTGACCCGGAGGCGGCAGCGCGCGGGCCGTGCGGTGCAGCGCTGCGCCGACTTCCTGCGCGCGCGCCGGATCGAAGTGGAATCCCGCGGCCCTCGCGTGGCCGCCGTAGCCGGACAAGTGCTCGGCCGCGCCGGCCAGCAACGCGACCGCGTTGCAGCCTTCCGGCGCGCGTGCGCTGCCGCGGGCCAAGCCGGGCCCGCACTCGGCCCACAGCAGGGTCGGAAGGCCGGTGGTCTCGAGCACTTGACCCGCAACGACGCCGAGCACGCCGAAGTGCGCGTCCTGCCGGCCCGCGAAGATCACTCCGGCGCCCGCGCGGCGCTGCTCCTCGATCTGCGGCGCAAGGCTGCGCATCTCGCGCTCCTGGATCTCCCGCCGCTCGCGGTTCAGCGCGTCGAGGCTGGCGCAGATCCGCTGCGCGTCCGGCGCGGAGGTTGCAGCGAGCAGATCGAAGGCGAGAGAGGTGCGCCGCAGGCGGCCCGCTGCGTTGAGGCGCGGAGCGACGCGGAACGCGAGATCCTGCGCGGTCGGCGCCCCGCGCACGCCGCTGACCCCGAGCAGAGCGCGCAATCCGGGCAGTCCGGAATCCGCGAGAGCGCGCAGCCCACTTGCCACCAGCGCGCGGTTCGGACCCGTGAGCGGCATCACGTCGGCGATGGTCGCGAGCGCGACCAGGCCCAGGGCGTCCTGCAGCAGGCGGCGCGCTGCGGGCGGCATCGGCGCGGTGCCGTGGATCCGCCGCAGCACGCCCCAGGTGAGCAGCCAGGCCATCGCGGTGCCGCAGAAATGCGGAAAGACCGCATCGGGTCCCTCGCGCGGCGCGAGCCAGGGATTCACCAGCGCGGTGCAGCGCGGCAGTTCCGCCGCCGGCGGGTGATGGTCCACGATCACCACCTGCACCCCGCGCGCGGCCAGTTCGGCGAGCGGGGCGAAGGCCGTGGTGCCGTTGTCCACCGCGATCACCAGGCTCGCACCGCAGGCTCGCACCGCCTCCAGCGACCGCGGCCCGAAGGAGTAGCCGTCGGCAACGCGGTCGGGAAGGAAGACTTCGGTCTTGACACCGAGGAGGCGGCACAGCATCTGCATCAGCACGGCGCCGCTCATGCCGTCCACGTCATAATCCCCGTGCAACAACACCGTGCTCCCGGCCGCGCGCGCGGCTTCGATCGCGTCCGCGGCGGCGGCGAATCCTGGAAGACGCTCCGGCTCGGGCAGGTCGCGCAAGGAAGGCGTCAAAAAGGCTCCGGCCTGTTCCGCGCCGATTCCGCGCTGCGCAAGTACGCCGGCGGCGAGAGGGTGCAGGCCGTGCTCGACCTCGAGGCGCCGGCGCTCCGCGGCCGAGACTTCGCCCCGCATCTTCCAGGCGTATTGCGGCGCGACGCGGACTCGCTGCACGCGTAGGATTCTAGGGTGTCCGCGTCCGCGAATCCGCCCCGGATCCCGCCGATGAACCTGATCCTGGATCAGGGAGAGACGCGCGGCCTCGCCGCGCGCTCCGGGCGCGAGGCGTTGCGTCGGGCCTGCACGGAGATCCTCGACGCCGAGCGGCAGGAGATTCGCGTGGGTCGTCCCTTCGGCGGCCTGGACGAGGCCTTCTGGCGGCGCGTGGAGGATGCGCTGGACGTGCTGCCGCGCCTGAAAACGCGCCGCGCGGTGAACGCAACCGGCGTGGTGCTGCACACCAACCTGGGACGTGCGCCGTGGCCGCGCGAGGCCGCCGAGGCGGTCTTGAACGCCGCGGGCGTGGCGATGGTGGAGGTGGATCGCGCGACCGGGAAACGCGGGCGCCGCGAGAGCGCGGTATCGGACCTGCTGTGCGCGATCACCGGCGCGGAGGCGGGCCTCGCGGTCAACAACAACGCCGCCGCGGTGCTGCTGGCCGTGTCCGCGCTCGGACGCGGTCGCAAGGTGGTGGTGGCGCGGCGCGAACTGGTCGAGATCGGCGGCTCGTACCGGATGCCGGAGGTGGTGGAGGCGGCCGGCGCCGAGATGGTGGCGGTCGGCACCACCAACCGAGCGCACCTCGCGGACTACGAGCGCGCCGTCGCCGACCCCGGGGTTGCCTGCATGCTGAAGGTGCACCCGAGCAACTTCACGATCGAAGGCTTCGTCGGCGAGCCCGAGGTCGAGGAACTGGCCGGCCTGTGCCGCGCGCGCGGCCTGCCGCTGGTGTACGACCTCGGCTCCGGCGTGCTGGTGGGCGCCGACTGGCCGGCGCTGGCAGGCGAACCGACGGTGGTTGACGCACTGCGCCGCGGTTGCGACCTCGTGACCTTCAGCGGCGACAAACTGCTCGGTGGCCCGCAGTCGGGCCTCATTGTCGGCCGCAAGCCGCTGGTGGACCGCCTGCACCGCGACATGCTGACGCGCTGCCTGCGACTTGACAAATCCGTCCTCGCCGCGCTCGAGGCCGTGCTGGCGATCCACGCGCTCGGCCCCGCGGCCGCGCTGCAACGCCTGCCGGCGCTCGCGCGGCTCGCGGCGTCCGTGGCGGACCTCCGGCCGCGCGCCGAGGCGCTCGCGCGCGATTTCGCCGCCAATCGGTGGGGGTGGAAGGCCCGCGCCGTCGGCTGCGAGAGCCGCGTCGGCAGCGGCGCCTCGCCCACCGCCGGCCTGCCCTCGTGGGGCGTGCACCTCACCGGCGGCGCGGCGGAGGAGATGGCCGCCGCACTGCGCGCTCTCGAGCCGCCGGTCTTCGCGCGCGTGCAGGAGGACGGCCTGCTGCTGGACGTCCGCACTCTTGGCCCCGAGGACGAGGCCGACCTGCGGCGCCTGCTCGCTGCGGCGGTCTAAAGAACAGGCACCCGCGCGGCGAACACCAGCCGCTCGTCGCCTTCGGATGCGGTGAGAAGGAGACTGCCCCATGTCGCACGCGGCAAGCCCCGCCACCTTTCGCGGCCATTGACCTCGACGAGCACTTCCTTGCCGACGTCCAGGAGCCGCGCGTCGAGCAGAACCTCGATTCCAGCGAGGTCGTCGTCACTGCGCAGGCGGATGGCGTTCGCGGCGCGATCCGCTTCCGCCACGACGGTCGCGCCGATCTTCGGTTCTGGCCAGTGAAGCCAGTAAAAACGGCGCTTCCAGGGCAACACGGGCTGCCACACGATCTTCGCGGGCGCCGCGACGCGCCGACGGTCGGCGATCTTTGCGAGCAGCGCTGCGAAGCCTCCGGGGGCTCGTCGTGACCGCGTCCGTTGACTTCCCAGTACTCGAAGGCTTCGTACCCGCCCCATTTTTCGCGCGCTGCGGCCACCGCGCGCGCCGCGGCCTGGTTGGCGATGGGAGGGACGTTCGGGTCGTCGAGGCTCTGATAGACGACGAACGGCACGTTGCGCAGGCTCGGGACCACGCCGTCCACGATTTCCACGACCTTGCCGTCAGGACCGAACACCGGAGTGGGCGCTCCCGCGGAGGCAGCCAGCCCGGCGACGCGATCCGCGTGGTGCGCGCCGAGCGTCCACGTCCCGTAGCCGCCCATCGAGTGTCCGCTGAAGAAGACGCGGTCGGGATCAAGATCCCAGGTGCGCAGTGCGCACTCGACGAGGTCCAACACCCACCCCTCGGTCCCGGAGTCGGTCCAGCCGTGCTCCGTCTTCTCCAGGACCTCCGGAAAGATCCCCAGCCAACCGAACTCGCGCGCGGCGGAACCCAGCGAATCCGCAGCGGTCTGCGCGTCGCCCGCTCCTGCGCCGCCGCCGTGCATGCCGATCAACAGCCCTTGCGGCTTACGCGTCTCGCCGCCGAGGATGTAAAGGCCGCGCCTTTCCTCCTCCCACCAGAAATATCTCCCGGCTTTCTGCTCCATCTCGCGGCGATCGTCCGCCGCCGCCAGGATCGCTTTCCGCGCCTGCTTCAGGTCGGATGCACGCTCCAGCGGGACCGCGTCGAATATCTTGACAATCTCCATCCGGCGGGCGTGACCGGTCGCGGAGCGGGCATCGGCGGCGAAGAATTCCGCGACCAGACGCTTGCGCGTGCGAGCGTCCGGCGGCGGATCCTGCGGGAGGCAGCGGGCGACGGCCCCGGCGATGGCCGCGCAGAGGAGCATCGGCACAGACTAGCAGTACGCTTCCATGAGAAGGCGGTCAGGAATGCCGGAGCGGCTGCGCGCGTCCCAGCCAGCGCTCGAGCATCCGTATGAATTCCTCGGCGCGCAGCGGCTTGGACAGGTAATCGTCCATTCCCGCCGCGAGGCAGCGCTCGCGGTCGCCGACCATCGCGTTCGCGGTGAGTGCGACCACCGGGACCTCGGCGTTGCGGCCGCCGAGGGCGCGGATCGCCCGCGTGGCCGCGAAACCGTCCATCTCCGGCATTTGACAATCCATCAAGATCAGGTCGAACTCGGCGGCGCCGACCGCCGCCACCGCCTGCACGCCGTTCTCGGCGATCTGTGCCGCGTATCCGGCATTCTGCAGCATCCGCAGCACGAGTTTGCGGTTCACCGCGTTGTCCTCGGCGAGCAGAATGCGCGCCGGCGCGGCGTCCGTGCCCGCCGCCGGTTGGAGGGCCGTTCCAAGGGGGGGGTTGACGGACGCGGGATGCGGCTTGGCATGCGGTGCCGCGTACAGCGGCGCCGGCGCCAGAACCAGCCGCGTCATCGCCTCGCGCAGTTGGGCCAGTTTGACCGGCTTCGCGATCTGCAGGTCGAATCCGGCCTCCTGCGCCGCGCGCTCGTCGCCCAACTCGTGGAGATAGGAGGAGAGCAGCAGCAGCCGGAGATGGGCATGGCGCGCATCGCTCCGCACCGAGTGCGCGAATTCGAGGCCATTGCGGCCCGGCATGCAGTAGTCGCCCCACACGCAAAAATATGGGTCACCCTGCTCGTGCGCGCTCGCCAGCAGGCGCTCGGCCTCGTCGGCGTCGGCGCAGACGTCGTAGCGACAGCCAAGGCGCCGCGCCTGCCCCGACAGCACGCGCCGGTTCGTCTCCAGGTCGTCCAGCACCAGCACGCGCCGCCCGACCAGCAGGTCGCTCGCTGCGGGCGGTGCGCCGTTGTTGGGCTGCACCGGCAGCGGGATCGCGAAGGAGAAGGTCGAGCCCTCGCCGGTCTGGCTCACCACCTCTATGTCGCCGCCCATCATCTGCACCAACTGGCGCGAGATGGTCAGGCCGAGGCCGGTGCCGCCGTACCTGCGCGTGGTGGAGGAGTCGGCTTGGCTGAACTTCTGGAACAACCGGGCGCGCGCTTCAGGCGCGATGCCGATGCCGGTGTCGCGCACGCTGAACTTGAGCCGGGCTCCAGCGGAATCGCGCTCGACCAGAGTGACCTCCAGCGACACTTCGCCGTGCTCGGTGAACTTGATGGCGTTGCTGGCGAGGTTGAGCAGCACCTGGCGCAGGCGCAGCGGATCGCCGATCAACTGCGTCGGCACCTCGGCGCGCGCGAAAGAGTTCCAGTCGAGCCGCTTCTCTAAGGCCTTCGGAGACAGGCTGTCCTGCACGCCCTCGAGCACCATCAGCAGGTCGAAGGGGGCGGCTTCGAGTTCGACCTTGCCGGCCTCGATCTTCGACAGATCGAGAATGTCGTTGATCAGGTGCAGCAGGTTGTCCGCGCACTCCTGGATCGTCTGCAGGCAATTGCGCTGGTCAGGGTCCAGCCGCGACTGCAGCGCGAGTTCCGTCATGCCGAGGATTCCGTTCATCGGCGTGCGGATCTCGTGGCTCATGGTCGCGAGGAACTCGCTCTTGAGCCGGTTGGCTTCCAGAGCCTCCTGCGAGGCATTGCGCAACTGCTGCTCGACCTGCACGTGCTCGCTGACGTCCTGCAGGCAGATCGCGAAACCGCCGCGGAAGGCGCTGACCCGGACGTCGTACCAGACGCCGCCGCCCGGCTGCGAGGCCTGGAAGGGCGCGTCGGCCGACCGCTCCGCGAGACCGGTGAGGGTGCGCTCGTCCACTTGCTCGACGCTGAGCAGTCCCGCCAGATCCGTGCCGCTCTCCCCGAGCATTTGCCGCACGCGTGCGCCCGCGGCGTTCTCGAGCCGCGCGAACAGGCGCCCCGTGCGCGCGTCGCGCGCGAACACGAACATCGCCTCCGCAACCGTGTCGATCGCCTTGCCGAAGGCGCGCTCCGTCTCCTCCTGCTGCTGCCGCATCGCGTGCAGCATCGCCATCCAGGAGTTCGTGATGGACAGCGTTGCGAGCACCGCCGTCGCCACCACCAGGAAGTTCCAGGCGTTCTGATACGGGGCGGGAATCATATGAGGAATGATTCCATGCACCTGCTCCCACAACGCGTACATGCCGATGCCCGAGACCGTCAAGCATACGGTCACCGCCGCGCCACGGAATCCGAAGAGATAGCAGCCGATCAGCGGGCCCAGCAGCAGCCAGGGGCAGGCCGGACTGCGCAGGCCGCCGCCCGTGTACAGCGTGCCGAAGATCCCGCCGATCAGAGTGAGCACGATCACCCAGCCGCACAGCACCGGATCCTTGCGTCGTTGCAGGCCGAGAAGCGCGCCGGCGTTCACGGTCTCGGCGGCGATCAGGATCCACCCCGCCAGCGGGAGATGCAGATAGAAATAGAGGGCGATGAACGGCGGCCCGAGCGCGAGCAGACGCAGGCCCACCGACATCGCCATCCTGCGGCGCGTTTCGGGGTCGTACGTGGCGACCGCGCAGGCGGTATTCACCCGCTCGCGGAACCTCTCCATGCGTCCGTTCACCATGTCGCGCTCATGCTCGGTTTCCGCTCATCGGGGAAATGCCGGTCCGCCCTTGAGCGCGGCCCGCCGAGCGCCTACGTTCCTTCCATGCTCCCCGGCACCGGCCGTAAACGCCTCACCGAATACGCCGACTGCGCCGGGTGAGCGGCGAAACTCCCCCAGGGGTTGCTCGGGCAGGTTCTGCGCCGAGTCGCTCCCGCAGCGGTCTCGCCGGATCTCCTGGCGGGCTTCCAGCATCTCGATGACGCGGGCGCGGTGCGCTTGGCGCCCGGAAGGGTCGGCCTCTACACCGTGGATTTCTTCCCGCCGGTCGTGGACGACCCGCGCGCCTACGGGGCGATCGCCGCGGCCAACTCGCTATCCGACGTGTACGCCTGCGGCGGAGAGGCGAAGGTCGTGCTGAACCTCGCCGGTTTCCCGGAGGAGTGGGGCGAAGAAATTCTGGGCCCGCTGTTCGAAGGCGCGGTGCAGAAAGTCATGGAAGCGGGCGCGCTGTGGGTCGGCGGGCACTCGGTGCGATCTGCGGAGCCCCTGTTCGGCTTCGCGGTCTTCGGCGAGGTCTCCGAGAGCGAACGGATCAGCCACATCGGCGCGCGCGCTGGCGACCGGCTCTTTCTCAATAAGCCGCTGGGCGGCGGTTCCATCACCACCGGCGTCAAAAAAAGCAAGACGCGCGCCGAGGACGCCGCGGCGGCGGTCGTCGGGATGGCACGTCTGAACCGCGGAGCCGCGCACGCGATGCGCGCCGCGGGCGTGCGCGCTGCGACCGACATCACGGGCTTCGGTCTCCTCGGGCACGCGATGAATATCGCGCGCGGCTCGCAGGTGCGCCTGCGCATGGCGGCCGCGAGCCTGCAGCTCTACGCAGGAGCCGCCGACCTCGCGCAGCGCGGCATCTTTTCCGGCGGGGCGGCGCGTGGCCGCGAGGCTCTGCGCGGCGACGTGGAAATCGGCGCGGGTGTACCCGAGTGGTTGGCTTCGGTGGCCTTCGACGCCGAAACCAGCGGCGGAATCCTTGCCTGCGTGCCGCCGTCCGGGATTTCCGCTTTTCTCGGCGCATTCCCGGAGGCCGAGCGGCCGGCGGAAATCGGCGAAGTTCTTGCCGGCCCGGCCCGCGTCGTCCTAACCTAGTGGGTCCGTCCCTCTGCGCAGCGACCCTGCGCCGCGCGGCGACGGGAGCGCATCGGGGCTGGCGTCTCGTACGGCCTTCAAAGCCGTTGGGGTCCCGCACGGCGGGTCCCGGTAGGTTCGATTCCTACGCGCTCCCGCCATTTCTTTCCCGATGAGCGGTGCATTCCCCCCGGAGCGGCTCGCGGCGGCACTGGCGCGCGGGCACCGGTCCACCGCGCGCGTCGGGATCGAGGTGGAGCGTTTCGTGTTGCGGCCGGACGGCGCCGCAGTGCCCTACGGCGGATCGGACGGCGTCGCCGCGCTGCTGGCGGAGGCCGCGCGCCTGACCGGCTGGGACGAGAAGCGCGAGGGCGGCCATCTGCTCGGCCTGCTGGCGCCCGACGGCGCGACCTTATCCCTCGAGCCGGGCGCGCAATTCGAGTGGTCCTCGCCACCCTGCGCGGGGCTGCCGGAACTCGCGCGCGCGCTGGAGAATTGGGAACGAATTCAGGACGAACTCGGACGGCGGTGCGGCGTACGCTTCGCAGCACTCGGCGCGCACCCGAGCGCCGCCCCGGACGACCTGCCGCCGCTGCCGAAGGCGCGCTACGCGATCCTCGAGCCGTGGTTGCGCTCGCGCGGCGACCTCGGAGTTCACATGATGAAGTGCACCAGCGGTGTGCAGGTGAACCTTGACCACGCCGACGAGCCCGAGGCGATGAGCAAACTGCGCGCGGCCCTGCAACTCGCGCCGGTGTTCAACGCGATGTTCGCAAACAGCGCGGTCGCCGCGGGGCGCGTGACCGGCTTCGCGACCTGGCGTGGTTACATCTGGACGCGCACCGAGCCGGACCGCTGCGGCATCCCGGAATCGCTCACGCGCTCCGGCTCACGCTTCGCCGACTACGTGGATTTCGGGCTGGCCGCGCCGATGCTGTTCGTCGAGCGCGAAGACCGGCTCGCGGACTGGCGCGGGCGGAGTTTCGCGCAGGAGATGCGCTCCGGCGCGGCGCGCGAGGAGGACTGGGACCTGCACCTCTCCACCTTGTTCCCGGAGGCGCGATTCCGGCCGCGTCTGGAACTGCGCAGCGCGGACTCCGTGCCGACGCCGCTGGTGCTGGCCTTCGCGGCGCTCGCGCGGGCGCTCTTCGACCGGCCCGGCGCCTTGCGTGCCGCCGAGCAATTCGGCGCGCGCTGGGGGCATGCGCAACGCCTGGCGGCCTGGCACGCGGCGCACCGTGACGGGCTTGCGGCGCGCGATCCGGCCGGCGGCCGACTGCTGGACACGGCACGCGCACTGCTCACGCTGGCCGAGCCCTTGCCCGAGGAGCGTCCGTTCCTGGAGCCGCTGCGTGCCCTGCTGGACGAGGGCCGCTCGCCGGGCGAGCGGGTGCGTGAGCGCGCGGAGGGTGCTCCGGAGCGAGCCGTCGCGCTGGCGGTCAGCGCGGGCTGCGCAGACGGCTGAGCCCGGCGCGCGCCGACTCCGGCTCCCGCGCGCGCGCGAGGCTCACGAGCGCGTCGCGCAGCGGCCGCCGCCTCGATGCGCCGCAGCAGTTCCGGCGAAAGTCCAGGGGGGGGGATCGTCCAGTGCGCGATGGTGGCGAGCAGCCTGGCGCGGTCTACCGGCTTGGAGGCGAAATCCACGCAGCCGGCGTCGAGGCAGCGCTGGCGGTCGGACTCCATTGCGTTCGCGGTCAGCGCGATCACCGGAGGCGAGGGTAGTCCACGGCAGAGTCCCTGCCGCTCACCGGCGTCCGCCATGCTCCGGATGCAGGGGGATTCGGCGATTTCCTTCAGCGAGGACCTTCCGCCTCAGAAACCGCGACGATCCGGGCTGCGCGCTTCTCCTGCTGCTCGAACTCGCGCAGCAGGTTCAGAAATGCCGGGAAATCCGCGGCTTCCACGCGGAAGCCGCGCAACTCCACCGTGCGCTCCACCTGGAGAGTTCGTGCCTCCGCCGACACCTCGAAGGCGTAGCGGAATCCCGGCCATTCCTCGATCCTCGTCCGCGGCACGTACTCGATGCGCCGTGCGTCGCCGGATTCGATCCGCACGCGCGCGCGGAAACGCAGCGACGAGCGAAACGCCAGCGGCCGGGTCCGTTCGGCTGGCCCAAAACCGGCGGCGAGGCCAAGTTCGGGCAGGCCCAGGCGCGCGCCGAAGTCCTCGCCGCTGCGGCGCAGAAAATCCGGCACCCGGCCCTCGAAGCGCATCGTGAAGGGCGCGCCGGCGGTCTCAAGGCCTTCGAACTCGTACTCGGCGAGATCGAGGCCTGCCACGAACTGGCCGCAGATCTGGCGCGCGACCTGGTCGCGCTGCGCGGGCTCGAGATCCAGGATGTTTTGGCGAATCTCGCCGCCCTGTGCGCCAGGGATCGCGATCCGTCCGGACGCCGCTGCCTCGGTGCCGTCGCCGAGACGATAGGTCGCTTCGAAGTCGAGGTCCCAGGTGCTGGTGAGCGCGGCGCTGCCGAGCGTCTCGGCCCGCGCCCCGCCGTCCGCCTCCAACACGAGCGCGCGCGCGCCCATCTGCGCCGCGGTGATCGCGCCGAACGGCGCGCCGCGCGCCGCCGCGAACAGCCAGACCGGCTCGCCGCCGGGCAGGTCCAGGCGCAGCGCGGGCACGGCGTAGGAGGCACCGCTCGCAAAGGGCCGCAGCGGTTCCGGATCCAGTTCAGGGGCCATCGGCTCGGTCAACGCCCACGCGAATGGCACCCCCGCGCGCTCGTACAGCGCGGCGAGCAGCAGCCGCGCGTCGCCGCGCCGCAGCGACCAAGCGTCGGTCACGTCGCCGCTGCCGAATTCGAGCAGATACTCGCCGACCGCGGCGTAGATCGCCTCGGCGCGTGCGCGGAGATCCTGCGGCAGGGATCGCTGCGCGAGAAAGGCGTCCAGTTCGACGGCGACGTCTTCCGGGGGAGTGGCGCGACGGCGCAGGTCGCGCGCCCGCGTGCGCAGGTGGCGGCCAGTCTCCTGATCCTCGCCGAACACTACCCACGGCAGAATCTCGTCCTCGGAGGGTTGCAGCGTTTCGGGCTCCAGCCGTACGCTGTTGCGGCGCGTGAAGATGTGGACGGTGCCCGCGTGCCACGGGATCGCCTCGTGCTCGCCGTCGAACTGGAAGTGGCGGAAGTCGCCGGGCAGGCCGTGCGGCAGATGGACGACGAGGCGGGACAGCAGGAATGGTTCATCGAAGGAGGCGAAGCGCCAACTGCCGAAGTCCGCCGGCAAGCCGGCGACGGACGGCTGGAAGCGATCGTCCTCCACGTCCACGGCGTCGCCGGGATCAAGTTCGGGGAAAACCCAGGTCCCTTCAACAAGATGCGGCTCGAATACGGTTCCGTCGCTCTGGACGACGCGCGCGTGGCGCGGCTCTTCGCCGGAGGATCGTTCGTGCATCGCCTCCGTTCCGTTGCGATCGAGCGCCAGTTGCACGGCGTTGGTGCGGAATTGGAAAGAGCCGTCCGCCAGCACGAAGACCATGCCGTGATCGAGCAGCAGTGCGGTCGAGGCGTCGCCCGCAGGCGTCGCGGCGGCGGCAGCGAGCGCGCCGGCGAGGTCCGGCGCGAACGCCGCGAAGAACTCCTCCGCGCGATCCGCCGGCTGCCCGAGCCGTTCCAGCAACCGCCGCGCTTCCGGATCGCCCGGTTTCAGCGCGAGGCCGCACCGCAGCGCCGCGACGCCCTCGTCGCTGCGTCCGAGCGCAAGCGCGAGCCGGCCGAGGTCGAAGTGGAGGTCAGGGAGCCAGGGCTCGGCCTCCGCGCGCGCGCGCAGTTCCGCCAGGCGCGTGTCGTCGCGGTCGAGCGCGGTCCACCAACGCCGCTGCCACGCCAGATATCCCGGATCCTCCGGACGCTCGGCGAGCGCGGCGTCCACCCAGCGGGCTGCGAGCGCGCGTCCTTCCGGAGGACCCTCGAGCAGCAGCCGCAGCGCTTGGTCGAGCGCGTCGGCTCCCAGCCGGACGGCGGCGACGCTCGCTGCGCGCGCCGCGGCAATGCAGCCCGCGTCCTCCAGCGCGCGCGCGGTGCGCGCCGCGAGTTGCGGCTGAAGCGGAAGCCGCGCGCGGGCTTCCGCGAGCGCTGCGCGCATCTGCACTCCCCGATCGTCGAGCGCCGCGAGCGCGTCGCAGCGGAGCAGGTGGAAGGGCGCGAAACCCGGCGCGGCGGCGAGCGCGGCATCCGCGGCCGCGAGTGCATCGGTGGGCCGGTCCTCGCGCAGCAGGCGCCGCGCGCGCGCGATCGTCACGTCGGGCGGCAGCGGGCCGATTGTTGACAACTCCTGCTCGAGGGCAAGCAGCCGCGCGCGCTTGACGTCGGCGGGCAGGTGCCAGGAGGCCTGCAGCGCGCTCCAGCGACCGTGGAGCCAGGCGCGCAGCAGGCGCGGGTCGTCGCCTTCCGGCCCGGGAAGCGCAAGCGCGCGGTCCGGGCGGCCGCCGAGCCGCGCCTGCGCCGCGGCGAGCACGCGCTCCCATCCGTCGCCGGACGCAAGCGGCTCGACGATCGGCTCGGGCAGCGGCGTCGCGGCAGGGGGGGGCAACTCCGGAAAGCCGGCGGAATCCCAGATGCGGAAGGGCAATGCGCTCCCGTCCGGGCGCAACAGCCGGACCGTGAAGGTCGGCGTGAAGCCGGGCTCGCAGCGCAGCAGGACGGAGTTCCAGCCGCCGGCGAAGGCGACGCGGGCGCGATGCACCGATTCGCCCTCGGCGAGCGCGTGCCGCAGCACGGTCAGCGCCGGCGCCTCGTTCCACCAAGCGACGTAGCGATCGTGGCTGCGGATCTCCAGCACCGCGGGTCCGGGATCGGCCTGTACGAAGGCGAGCAGATAGGCGGAGCCCGTGGCCGGAAAGAGATGCTCGGCCGGTTCGAGATAGGGCACGCCATGGCGGCGGTGCAACGGGCGCCAGGGTGGCGCGCCGCCGTGGCCGGCGGAAGCGAGCGCGGCGCGCAGGTCGAGGTGCGGCAGGCCGGGCGCTGCGTGCAGCAGAGGCTCGGGCTCGGCGACGTCGCCGCAGGGGCCGAGCAGAAGAAAATGTCCGACGCAATCGCTCCACGGGTCCTCCGGCGCCGGCGCGCGCGCGTCCGCGAAGCGCGTGGCGGCCAGCGCGCGCTCGTGCAGGCTGCGCAGCCAGAAGCGCGCCTCGGGATCGCGCGCACCCGCCAGCAGCGCAGCGGTGCGGGCGGGGTCGGGGGCCGCGGAACACCAGCCGCGTTCCGCGAGGTCGTCGAGCAGGCGCGCGGCGATCCCGGCGAGCGGCGAGTCCGGCGCGGCGGCGAGCGCACGCATCCAGTCGTCGCGCACGCGGTCGGGGTCGCCGGCGTCGAAGCCGGGATGCGCGAAGAGCAGCGGCGCGTCGAGCGGCGGCGCCGGATCCTGCGCGAGGGGGGGGGAGAAGAGGCAAGCGAGGAGCGAGAGGAGGATGCTCACGGGCGGGCGGCCTCGAGCCGCAGATCCTGCTTCTGGGTCTGGTCCACGATGCGGCAGAGTTCACGGAAGGCCGCGTAGCGGGCGGCCGGAATGCGCGTGGCGCGCAACTCGAAGCGCTCGCGGATGCGCAGCAGGCCCGGTTCCACCTCGAGGCTCCACGAGTAGGCGGCGTCGCCGCAGTCGGAGGAGATCGGTGCGGGCGGCGCGGCGAGGACCCAGCCGTCGGGGAGGCGCACCTCGATTTCCTGTGCGCGCGTCTGGGCGCCATCGAGCAGCAGGTCGGTGCCGCGCAGCGGCTCCAATCCCGGGCCACGCAGCAATTCGAGCGGCCCGAGCGCCGCCGGCATCTCGAGCGCGCCTTCCGCGGCGCGCGCGAAGGAGCCGAAGTCGGCTCCGAAGCGGTAGATCCGGGGCGCGGCCAGATCCTCGACCTCGGGGAAGTCGAGATCGGCCGCGCCGGAGAAAGGTCCTACGAGGCCGGTGAGCATCTGCTCGGCGCGTTCGCGCACCTCCTCGCGGCCGCCGGAGAAGTGCGAGCGGAATTCCGCGTCGAAACGGCCGCGCGGAGCGAATTCGACGCCGATGCGCGCGCCGCCGTCGGCGCGCAGATCCACGCTGAACCGTCGCGTGTCGCGGTCGGCGGCGGCGTCGGATTCCGGGATGCGCGCGCGTGCGGAGCCGTCCGGGCGCACGACCAGCACTTCGGCGCCGCGGTCGTCATAGGGAAGGGTTTCGAGAGGGTGCAGCCGCGCGGTCCCGTCGAGCCACATCTCGGGGACGCCGGGCTGCGCCGGCAGGTAGGCGATGCAGTGGTTGAAGTGGCTGACCATCACGAGCGTGTGATCCTCGGCCGGCCGCCGGCCCTGCCACTCCGCGGTGCCTGCGCGCTTGATCAGCACCGGATAGGCCTCGACGCCGATCTCGGCGAGCATCGCGCGCAGCAGGATCGCCTTGTCCTTGCAGTCGCCGAACTTGCGGCTGAAGATCACCGGCGCCGAGTAGGGCTGGTAGCCGTGTACGCCGAACTCCCAGGCGTTGTAGCGCACGTCGTTGGCGACGAACTCGTAGATCGCGCGCACGCGCTCGAGCGGCTCGGCGCGCCCCGCGACCAGTTCCGCGACTTTTTCGCGCATCTCCGGCGAGGAGGTGATGCCGGGCGCGATCAGGTTCCACCACCACGCGCCAAACTCTTCCCAACTCGCGTAGGACGATGCCTGCACCGCCGGGACGATCTCCTCGCCGTGCGGCATCAGGCTTTCGAGTCGCGCGGGCGCAAGGCCGGTGAGCCGCCAGCGCAGTTCGCGGCCGCCGTCGGCGAGCGGACGCTCTGCGAGCCCGGGCGCGCCCGCGGGCCAGTTGCGCGCGTGCAGACGTAGCGGCAACTCCGGCGGCACCAGCAGCACGATCTCGCTCTCGGCGACCGGCAGCGAGAGATCCGGCGTCAGCGCGTGGTCCATTCCGAAATAGCGGCCAAAGAAAGTCGGGCGCAGGTCGTCCACGCGCCACGCGAGGTCCACCACGTCGCCGGGGGCGAGCGCGGGGAGATCCAGCCCGCCGGCGCGTCCGCCGCGACCGGTGCGGGCGCGCTCCAGGCTGCCGTCGGCCTTCAGCACCTCGGCGGCGAGGACGCGCAGTTCCTGGTCGCCGGGCGCGTACGGAAAGCGCACGACGTCGTATTCGCGCGCGCCCTTGGCGTCGAGCACGCGCGCGACCTTGCGGAAATAGCGCTGTGCGGTGCCGTCGGGATGCACGCGCACGACGCTGCGCCACAAGAGGATCTCGCTGCCCACGCCGGGCGGTGCGGCCTGCCCGGCTGCATAGCGCCGCGCGAGGATCGCCGCCAGAGGCTCGGCGTAGGCGGCATCGAAGGAGGCGCCGCGCGAGGCCGCGAGCAGGTGTTCGAGCAGGCGGCGCTCATCTTCTGCCGAGAAGTCGAAGTCGAGTTCGCGCTCGAGCGCGGCGATCGCCTGGTCCGGCTCGCCGGCCGCGAGGTGGACGCGGGCGAGCAGCGCGTGCGCGCGCGGGTGCTCCGGGCAGATCGCGATCGCGTCCCGCAGTGCCGCACGCGCGTCTTCGAGGCGTCCGGCGGCCAGCATCAATTCCGCGAAATCGAAGCGCGGGCGCGCGAACCACGGGTCGAGCGTGAGGCGGCGCGCGAGTCCGGCGCGCTCGGCGGCGGGGTCGAAGGCGGGGCGAGTACGAGCCTCCTCGTCGAGCAGGGACTCGAGATCGGAGGCGTCGCCGCTGCTCGCGAAGACGGCAGCGAAGGCCTCGCCGCGCGCGGAGGCACCGTAAGGAAGCGCGCCCGCGGCGGCGGAATGCAGCGCGGCCGGGATCAGCGCGGTGGCGGGATTCGTCAGCAAGGCGCGGCTGATGGAGGCGGCGAGAGGATCCAGTTCCTCCGCCTCGGCGAGTTGCAGGGCCGCGAGTTCCGGCGCGATCGCGCCCGGCAGCGCGGCGCGCAGGCGGGGCAGCAGCGCGGCGGCGCGCGACACGGAGGATTGGTGCTCGAGCGCGAGGCGGAATTCGCCGCTCAAGGCCGCAGGCTCCTCGGGCGAGAGCCGCTGCACCTCGCGGATGGCCTGCAGCCAGGGATTGATGTCCAGTTCCTCGCTGCGCTCGAAATCCGCGGGCGCGCGCTCCCGGAGGCGTTCCAGCGCAATGCGCAGGTCGTCCGGCGCGGCGGCGGCGGCAACATCGAGGGCGGCGCGGCCGGGATAGGTGTGGCGCGGCCCGGAATGATGAAAGAATTGCAGGGTTCCGAGATCGGCGAGGCGGTGCGGCGCGGGGTCCGCGGCGGCGCGCGCGAAGGCGCCCGGGCGCGCGGACTGGTCGGCGGGCGGCGCGGGTGCGGCGGAGAGAGGGCAGGGTGCGGGGCGCTCGAGCGGCAGTCCGTGTGCGAGGCGCAGCGGAGCGCCGTCGGAAGCGCGGACGAGGCGGGCCTGCAGCGCGAGTTCGTCGTCGCGCGCGCCGAGTTTGACAACGATCTCGTTCCAGCCGGTGCGCAGGCGGCAAGGCGCCGCGAGCGCGTCGAGGCGGCGCTCGTGCGCCTCGAAGGCGTCGAGGACCGGTTCGCCGTTGATCCACACTCGCGCCTCCTCGCCGGCGCCGAGGAGCAGCAGCGCGTCGAGGTCAGCGTCGGCGCGGACCCAGGTGCGCGCGAGCACGGCGGATTGTTCCCAGGGGCGCACCAGGTGCGCGAAACGCACGATGCCCTGCGGATGCGCGCCGGGCGGCGTGGCGCGCCACGCGACATCGCGGACCTTGCCCGGCCAGACGCGCGCAGCGTCGGGCTCTGCCTCGGGCGGCAGCGGGGCCGTCATCGCGGCGCCGCGCTCGTTGTCAAATGGGCCGGCGAATTCCCAGCGGACCAGGAGCCCGAGCGGCGCGACCAGGTCGGCGTCGGCGGAATGGACGCGCGCCCAGGCCATGCCGTAGCGCTCCGGCACCGGCGCGCCGGCCAGCGCCGCGCGTGCGAGCGCGGGGTTGCCGATCGCCTCGGCCGCGGCGAGCAGGTGGACGGCAGCGAGTTCGATCGCGTCGGCGAGCGCCTGCGCGCGGGCCGGGTCGGTCTCGGCGGCGAGCGCGCGCGCGCGCTCCTGGATGAGGGCGCCGTAGGCGCGGATGGCCGCGGGGTGGTCGAGGCGGCGCAGATGCTCCCAGGCCGCGGCGTCAGGATCAGGCGCCTGCGCGGTGGCACAGGGCGAGAGGAGGAGGAGGAAGAGAGTGGGGAGGAGGAGGAGGCGGGGAAGCAGCAGCACCGGTCCCGGATACTGGCCCCTTCAAGTGGAGGTGTCGAGCAGTTCTGTCCTTGCCCAGCCTGGCTTTAGGTGCGGAAAGGCTCTCCCAGGCTCGAGCGGTTGTCTTAAACCCTTTTCCGATCAGGATTTAGGTCGCTCTACCTCCATTTGTCGGGGCCAGTATCTGTTGCAAACTATGATATCCATCGTATAGTCCCCCCGTGGCCGCAAAACGTGTCACCTCGGCCTTGAGCGCGCGTCAGCGCGCCGCGCTCGCCGCGCTGCGCGCCTTCCAGACCCGCCACGGCGTGCCGCCCACGCGCGCCGAACTCGGTCGCGCGCTCGGCGTCAGCCCGCAGACCGCGGACTTCCACCTGCGCGCGCTCGCGCGCAAGGGCGTGCTGGAACTCAAGCCGCTCGCCGCGCGCGCCGTACGCGAGACGCGCTCCGCCGCTGCCGCGCCGCCGCGCGCGGCCGCCCGGCGCGCCGCCGCGGCGCCGTCCGACCCGCCCGCCCGCAGCGTGCCGCTGCTCGGCCGCATCGCCGCCGGCAGTCCGCTGCTCGCGCTCGAGCACGCCGAGGGTGCGGTGCCGCTGCCGCCCGGCTGCCGCGCCGACTTCGCGCTGCGCGTGCAGGGCGATTCGATGATCGAGGCCGGCATCCTGCCCGGCGACCTCGTGCTGGTGCAGCAGGCGCGCACCGCGCGCCCCGGCGAGATCGTCGTCGCGCTGCTCGGCGAGGGCGAGGCCACCGAGGCCACGGTCAAGCGTTACCGCACGCGCGGCGGCCGCGTGGTGCTGGAGCCCGCCAACCGCCGGCTGCGCCCGCGCGAGGTCGGCCCCGAAGACGGCTTCGCGCTGGCCGGGCGCGTGGTCGGCGTGCTGCGCTGGTGGAAATAGGAACCTACGAAAATAAGGGAATCAATCGGGGACTTGCCATGGCGCTCGTGATGCTCGAACGGATCGAAATGGACGGTAAGGCCGGCGCTTTCGCGCGCGGCCGCGAGACCTTCTTCCTGGCGCTGCGCGGCGCCCCCGTGCCCGACGCCGAGAAATTCGCCGACGGCGACGTCTTCGCGGTGGCCGAAGGCGTGGACGCCGAACCCGGCGACCTCGTCGTGTGGTGGACCGGCGCCGAGCGCACCCAGGCTCTGGCGCGCGTGCAGGAAGACCTCACGCTGAAGCCGGTGGCCGGCTTCCCGGCGCCGACGAAGCACCCGGTGCCGGCCGTGCGCGGCGTGGTGGTCGGGCGCCTGCGGCAGTTGGGTGCCTCGTAGCGCGCCGCGCGCCTATTGGCGCTCTTCCTCGGGGCGTTCCGGCAGAATGACGACGAGGGGGTCGGAGTTGGGAGGGAGGTGGATGTAGTCCAAGGTGTGCAAGACCTTGCCAGCCCACCGATCCGCCGTCCGATGGATCTGCAGAATCACGAAAGCACCTTCGTCCAACCACGGGAAGCGCGCCCAGCCTTCTTCATCGATCTGGACGCTGGGAAACATGCGGTACCAGGGGCGGTCGCTCACGGGCAGGAGTTCCAGGAAGAGTCCAGCGGCGGGACGGCGGTCCGGATCCAGTACTTGCACCCGCACACCTTCTTTGGTCCGCGCTGATATGAGTTTCAGGTCGAACTCGACCACTTCGCCTTCGAGTTCGTTGACCGGGGCTTCTTGCGTCAGGAACGCATAGCTCGCGCCACGCTTCGCTTGAACGGCATAGGTCTCCCCACGCGGAACACGGATCTGAAACCGGCCCGCCCCATCGGTTCTTGAGAGGAGACTGATGCTACGGAAATAATTTCCAGGCTCTCCGCCAACTGCTAGCCCTCCAGCGTCGAGTTTGCCGGTGAGATCGGTCTCGGCCCAATGCGAGCCGAGTGACACGAACGCTTCGACTTCTGCATCAGGAACTGGGTTGTCGTCCTCATCGGTCAGTCTGCCGATCAGGAGCGGGCGCATGGTCAGGCGCATGCGAGTCTTCGTTTCTTCGCCGGCCATCAATTCGATCCACGCGTAACGCAGTCCGCATCCGCGCGAGTGCACCATCAGCAAGGCTTTTCCCCCGCCTTCGATGCTGGCGTGATACGTAGCATCCTCCTGCGGATCGAGATCAGTCCAATGTGGGGGTCCAGAGTAGTCCTTCTCCCATGGCGTAGCCGGCGCGCCGAAGGTCTTGCGGTAGCGCGAGAGGAGGTGTTGAACGGAATCCAAGGGCAGGAACCGTTCCTCGCCCCGATCCAGTTGACCTTGTTCGAAAGCCTGCAGCCAGTCCTGATCCAGGACCGTGATTTTCGCTGACACATCGAGCGAGTCCGCAGGCAGATCCAGATCCAGACGAATCGCGCTGGTGAAAGGTATTGCGAATTCTCCGGGTGATTCGAGTTGGTCTCGGGTAACGAAGATGGGGGAGATGGCCTTGTGAGAAGGCAGGTCTTGATCCACGCGGATTCGGAGGGAAGCGCGCTGCCATGCGATGTTCCTCCATTCGCTGGATGGCTCAAGCGGGACGACCCTGTCCTCCAGGATCAGCAGCAGACGATCCATTGCAAATGCCTCTCCTGTGAGGCGGTCGTGAAAACTGGGTGATTGCCAGATCGGACTTCGCTGGGGCGGGGCAGCATGATCCAGATCAGCGGCAGGGGGAGGCGGACTCGAGCTGCGTTCAGGATCCAGGGAGCTCGAGCGTGGCTCTTCCCCATTGGACAGCAACCACCATGCTGCCAAGAAGCCGAGCGCCAAGACGATGATGGCGATTCGGTGCGCTTTCATGGGATGCGGAGTCTAGTACTGCTCAGAATCACCGCCCCAACCCGCGTCAGGAACGCCGTTGATCCCTGGAACACCCGGGAGACCGTCATAAGCCTCAGGGTAACCCCTGTCTCCTTTTCCTCCCCCTGCCCCGAGGAGTCCGCCGACGGCCGTGCCAGAGCCAGGCGCGACCTTCACTCGAACCTTTCCATTTCCGCCATTGCCTCCTTTTCCACCCCACCCGCCGTTCCCGCCATGCGCGACACATCCATTCACAGAGATACCGTCGCCTCCAGTGCCGCCTATGCCACCGGCTCCTGCATCTCCGCCGACTGCGACTGCTTTGCCCGAGTACACGTGGGACTCGGCGTTGCCTCCTCGACCTCCTGGACCGCCGTCGCCACCTCGACCCGCCTGACCGCAAGTTTGGTCACCTCCGCGACCTCCATCTCCGCCAATGCCTCCGTCGCCTCCGCGTACGAAAAAATCCGCCGTGCCATGTTCGACACCCGATCGGTCGCCGCCTGCGCCGCCAGACACGCCATTTCCCCCGGCCCCCCCACCTCCTCCGGCGTTATTGATGCCGCCAGTACCATCGCCACCATCCGTGCCGCGAAGATCCCAGCCCTCGAAGTCTGACCAAGTCGGAGGGTTGGCTCCGATGGATTGGTGCGGGCGCCCGCCGTAGGGATCCTGCACGGTAACGACCGCTGCTACCCAGGCTGCGGTCCAGATTGCGGTTCCTTGGATCTGCATACACGACATACTCTCTCTCTCTCTCTCTCCAGTCAAGACCCCTTCCGTATCCCTGTGGAAATGCCGTTCATTATATATGACGGATATCATATAATCGCGCTGTGGGCGGAGCCCAGATTGCCTCGGGCCAAATCAGGGAGCGCGCGGTCCTGCACGTGGACCTCGACGCCTTCTTCGTCGCGGTCGAGCGTGTGCTGGATCCGCGGCTGAATGGCCGGCCGGTCGTGGTTGGCGGGCCGCCGGAGACGCGCGGGGTGGTGGCGGCCGCCTCCTACGAGGCGCGCGCCTTCGGCGTGCACTCGGCGATGCCGATGGCGCAGGCGCTGCGCCTGTGCCCGGGGCTGGTGCGCGTGGACGGCCGCCACGATCTCTATTCCCGCGCCTCGCGCGCGGTGTTCGGTCTGATCGGCGGCTACACGCCGGTGGTGGAGAAGGTCTCGGTGGACGAGGCCTACCTGGACCTGACCGGCACGCACCTCGTGCATGGGCGCGCGGTGGACGCGGCCGAGCGCATGCGGCGCGAGATCCGCGACCGCCTGCGCCTGGACGTGACGATCGGCGTCGCCCACAACCGCCTCGTCAGCAAGGTCGCCTCGGGCTTCGCCAAGCCGCGCGGGCTGTTCGACGTGCAGGCGGGGCAGGCGCCGCGCTTCTTCGCGCCGCTGCCGGTGCAGGCGCTGCCCGGCATCGGCCCGGTCACCACCGCGCGCCTGCGCGACTTCCACATTGACCTGCTCGGCGCGCTGGCGCGCACCGAGACGTGGTTCCTGGAGCGCGTCTTCGGCGTGCACGGCCCGGCGATGCAGGTGCGCGCGCGCGGCGAGGATGACACGCCGGTGTGCCCGCCGTGGGAGCGGCCGCAGGCGAAGTCGGTGGGGCACGAGCGCACCTTCGCGCGCGACACGGACGATCTGAAAGTGCTGCGCGGGCGGTTGCAGGAACTGCTGGAGGAGGCGACGGCGCGGCTGCGCGAGGAAGGGCTGCTGGCGCGGACGATCACGGTGCGCGTGCGCTACGCCGACTTCGTGACGGTGTCGCGCGACGCGACGCTGCCGCAGCCGAGCGACCACGACCAGGAGTGGGCGCCGCTCGCGCGCGATCTTCTCGGGCGCATGGTGACGCGGCGCACGCTGGTGCGGCTGGTCGGGGTGCGCTTCGGCGGGCTGACGCGCGGCTTCTGGCAGGCCAGCCTGTTCGCGCAGGAGCGCGCCGAGCAGCGGCGTCGGCTGGACGTGCTGGACCGCCTGCGTGCGCGCTACGGGGAGCGCACGCTGCGCGCGGGGGAGAGGCTGTGGGCGGGGGCGGAGGGGTGATCGAGCAGTATGGGAGGCGCTCCTCTAGCGCGGGAGAGCGCGAAGGAAATCCGCCGTCAAATGGACCAGACCACCGCTAAATAGGATGTGGGTGATGTATTTCTTTGACTTCGAAAGCCGAATTTGTGCCACGGGGACGACGCCCTCAACGCGTCCCGCGAGAATGGAGCCGTGCGGGGTGACAAGGAACACTGGCTTAATTTCGGCTGCTCCTTGAGCGTCCGTCCGGTCATATCGTTGCTGCTTCTGAAAGATGCCGGATTCATTCATGATCCGAGTCAAGTCGGCTCCTGGGCGTTGAAGGGCGGCTCGAACCTGAAGGACTTGGTCAAGTCGAATCGCGAACGCTTCCTGGTCGAAGAGTTGTAGGATCCAGATAGGAACCTCGAACTGGCTCTGCCATCCCTCCAAACGCGGGACATCTTCCTCCTTGACCCAGATATTGGGCGCAACAGGTGGATCCTTGCGCAAACGCTTCCTCGTAAGCATGGGTTTCCAGTGTCGACCGCTCATTTCAGCGGCGCGGTAGGGAGAGAATTCAATTTCCAGCGCCAAATTGGCACGTCCGATCCAGTTCTTGACGGCTGAACCCTCCTGCAGATCCTCGGATGTGTGATTCTCAAAGTCGGCCGTCTCGAGGAATCTGATCTCGTCTGCCGTGAGTCCTGACATGGCGAAGAGGAGCAGGTCGGGTTCCTTCAGTTGCCCAGCCCGATCAGGAACGGCATCATCCGAACGATACCGAGACGCACCGAGGCGCACGGCGATCCAGGAGGTGTTGCGGAAGGCGGTAAGAACCAAATCCTCCGCCCAGCGGCTAGTTTGGAACCTCAGTTCAAAGTCCGGGCCCCGCCCACGTGCCGCCATTAGTCCTCCAGACCGTCCACGAGTTCCGAGAGCGGAACCTTCAGTGCGCGTGCGAGCGCGCAAAGAACGTTCAGCGTCGGATTCCTGCGGCCAGTCTCGAGACTGGAGATGTAGGTAGGATGCAGGCCGCTGCTGACGGCCAAATCTTCCTGGGTGAGTTCGGAGGCACCCCGGATCTCCCGAATCCGCTTCCCGAGTGCCCGACAGGCTCGTCCGGCATGCCGCCTTCCTCGGCTTGAATCCGTCGCTTCTCTCGCCATACAGAAGGATCTGACCAGTGCTGCTGGGCCAGCACCATAGACTTTAAGTCAATGTGGAGGTAACCTGCGAAGGTCCGGATCGTCACCTCATCTCAGATGCCTCCGCCGCGACCTCAAGCCGCCGTGTCCAGCAACCGCGTGGAGCGTGAGCGATTGCGTTCGAAGGGCCAGTTCTGGACTCCGCCATGGGTGGCGGATGCAATGGTGGAGTTTGCACTTCCTGCCTCCGGGCGGATTCTGGACCCCGCGGCAGGTGGCGGCGCTTTTTTGGTCGCCGCGCGTCGCGAAATAGGGGCCCGAGCCGTAGAGGTGGAGTACTGCGGCGTCGAGCTTGACGCCGGTCTCGTCGTGAGGGAAATCCCTGCACACGAGCGCAAGAACATTCAGATCGGTGATTTCATGGAGACCACGTTCGCGTCCAAGTTCGCGGGGATTGTCTCGAATCCACCCTATCTGCGTCACCATCGCCTGACTCAGGAGCAGAAATCTAGCCTCCGAGACCTCGCGGTTCAGAACCTCGGCATAGCGTTGGATGGTAGAGCTGGACTGCACGCCTACTTTTTGATCCGATCCCTCGGACTTCTTGAGAAGGGCGGCCGGCTTGCATTTATTCTTCCCGCAGATGTCTGTGAAGGAGTGTATTCCGGCCCACTCTGGCGCTGGATCTCTTCCAGGTTTCGCATCGAGACGATCCTGACCTTCGCGCCTCATGCGACACCATTCCCCGGCGTGGATACGAATCCGATTGTATTGTTCATTCGGAATTGCACTCCGCGCCGGGATTTCCGCTGGTCGCGCTGTGAACAACCTGATTTCCCGGGGCTGAAGCAGTGGGTGAAGAATGGGTTCCGCGCGTCGCGATTAGTGAAGGTGGTCAAGCGATCCGTGGAGGATGGATTGGCTCGCGGATTTGCGAGATTTCCGGTAGTTCCAGGAGCCGTGCCAACGCTCGCCTTCGGGCGGTTCTTCAGAGTCTGCCGCGGCATCGCGACCGGAGCGAATGAGTTCTTCTTCCTCACCCGTCCGGAACTCGAGGAACGCGGGATTTCCGAGGACTTCACGGTACGGGCCGTCGGACGAACGCGTGACGTTGGTCGTGAGATATTGGAGGAAGCTGACCTTGATATCCTCCAAGCCTCTGGGCGACCTACTTTTCTACTCGCACTGGATGGAGCATCCCGTGAGAGCCTGCCTGAACGGCTGCGCCAGTACGTCGCGCAAGGAGAGGCTCTCGGGCTTCCCCAGCGTCCGCTCATCCGTCAGCGATCGCCCTGGTACAAGATGGAGAAACGTGTAGTTCCCCCCTTTCTGTTCGCCTACCTTGGACGACGCAACGCCCGCTTCATCCGGAATCTTGCAGGAGTGGTGCCGCTAACTGGGTTTCTGTGCGTTTATCCTTGTGCCTCTATGAACGCGGATGAACTTGATCGGTGGTGGAGGTTGCTCCAGGGCGAGTGGCTGCAGGATGCTCTTCATGCCGTGGGCAAGACCTATGGAGGCGGTGCCGTGAAGGTAGAGCCGCGAGCCCTTGAGCGGTTGCCTATTCCAGTTCCTTTGCTCCAGACCGAAAGACTGATTTGCGAATCCGCCGAAGATTGCGGTCAGTCGGTACTGTTCCCAGTTGGCCGGTAGTCTCGGAGCGTGTCATCGGCATGCACAGCCTCTTCGCGCAGAAGCGCGCGGCGCAGCGGCGTCGTCTTGACGTCCTCGACCGCCTGCGCGCGCGCTACGGCGAGCGCACGCTGCGCGCGGGGGAGAGGCTGTGGGCGGGGGCGGAGGGGTGAGAGACGGATTGAGGCGATTCAGGGAAGCAGCAGGATGGAGCGCGCCATCGAGGAATAGGTGCCCGCGCCCGAAAGATCGCGCGCGACGGCAGCGAGCCACAAAGTCCTGCCGGCCAGGGCGGACGGAATCTGTCCCGGCGCGGCCGAGAGCAGCGCGCCGGACTGGCCTTCCGTGCTCAACACGCCGCGGAAACCCACGGCGTACGCGGGGTACTGGCCGTCCAAACTCTGGGAAAACCACGCGTCCGGCGTGAGCGGGACGTCCAGGCCAAAACGGCGCGTTGGACCGGTGCCGGTTCCGGAAACCAGGATCTGATAGAGGCCGCCGCCCGCGTCATCGGGAAAGTCAAGGTCAAGCAGCACGGAGCCGCCCGCGGATGCGGAGAGAAATCCGGCGGAGAGTGCGAGGAAGGGCTCGAGAGCAAAGATCCGGAGTTCGCCGCTGTCCACGAAGCCGGCGGCATCCGCTCCGGGAGCCCACACGAAGAAGTGGTCGGTGCCGTCGCCGTCCAGATCACCGGCGAGGCCGACGCCCGATCCAATCTCGACTTGGTGATCCTCTCCGTCTATCCGGTGGAGCAGGACTCCGGTGCGGCCGGAAATCACCAAGGCAGAACCGGAATCCGTGTGCCAGGCGCTGTTCGCGTAAGGAACGCCGACGAGGAGGTCGGCATGGCCATCGCCGTCCTGGTTGCCGGCGCTGGCAACCGAGAGTCCCAGGAGTTCCTCATATCCCCTCCCGTTCACACGCAGCATCTCGAGTCGCGTCCTGCCCGAATACACGTAGGCGGTCCCGGCGCCGACGCTGCCGTTCACCTGGGTGTAAGGCGCTCCGACAATCACATCGCCGATCCCGTCCGCGTCCACGTCGCCCGCGGCCGCGAAGGAATATCCGAATCGGTCCCGCTGGCTCTCACCGACGAACAGATGGAGCAGTGCGCCAGTCGCGCCGGAATGCACAAATATTGCACCCGCATCCGGCATGCCTCCCGGGTCGAAGGTGGCGTAGGAATAGGCGAACTCGGCGCAACCGTCGGCGTCCCAATCACCGAGGATGGCGACGTTCTGGCTGAAGCCCGAGAAGGGCGTCGTGCCGTCGTAGCGGTAGAGCAGCGATCCATCGGCGCCGGAGAAGACGCGGCAGTCGCCGTTGAAATTGGAGGAATTGCCTTCGTAGGGAGTGCCGACCACCAGATCGGGCACGCCGTCGCCGTTGACGTCACCGCCTCCCGCCACCGCGCCTCCGAACTGTTCGTAGGTGATCGTGCCGTCGATCTCCAGCAACACGCTGCCGTCCACTCCGGAGAAGACGAAGACCGCGCCGGCGCGATGGACTCCACCCGGGCTGGCGGAACTGCCCCCAACGAGGATGTCGGGAACTCCGTCCTGATTCAGGTCGCCGGCTGATGCCAGGGCACTGCCCACGTTCAACCCGCCGGTCCCAACTAGGGAATAAAGTGGCGCGCTCGTGCGTCCGGAGAACACGAGAAGTCCAAGATCCGGGTAATCAGGCGGGGCCTTGACGCCGGTGACGGCATAGTCCGCGCACCCGTCCTGGTCCACGTCGCCGACGCCGGCGAAGATGCTGCCGAAATAGGCGCGATCTTGAGGTCCGGCATGCCGGTGGGTGATCTCCCAACCGCCGCCGACCTGGAAGCCGGCCGGCGTGAGCATGAGAAGGAGGGTGGGAATCAGCACGGCTAAGGTGTGAAGCGGAGACTCACCGCCACCGAGGAGTGGATGCCGGCGCCGGCGCCGTCGTGTGCGACCGCCGCGAGTTGGATTTCGCGACCGGCCAGCGCCGGGTTGAGTTGGCCGGGCAGGACGAGAATCGCCGCTCCCGCTTGGCCGAGAGCACTCAAGACTCCGGAGAACCCGAGGCAGTACGCCGGGTAGTTCCCATTGAGCGTCTGCTCGAAGATCCGGTCCGGAAGCAGCGGAACTTCGAGGCCTCCGATCCGGGTCGAGCCGTGCCCGCGTCCGGACCCAAGAATCTGGAAGTAGGCGCCTCCCGCGGTGCTTGAAAGATCCACGGAGATGAGCACGGTTCCGCCGGCCGACACACTCAGTTCGCGCGGCGACACGGTCATCAGCGGCAGTACGCCGAAGATCGTTGCCGATCCAGCGCCGAGATTGCTCTGCGGCGAAGTCGCCAGCACCTCGAGCGAGCCGTCGCCGCTCATGTCGTCAAGAATGGCGATGGAACTCCCAAGCGCCTCCACTGCGCGCAGCCCCGCGAAGCGCTCGATCTCGAGCCGCGAGGATCCGGAGTACAGGTTGGCTTGGCCCGCTCCCGTCCGGCCACCGGGCGATGCGCCGGGCGCGCCGATCACAAAATCAGGCACGCCGTCGCGATCGAGGTCCGCGTCGCCGGCGATGGCCGCGCCGAAGCGTTCCCCGGGAGCCTCCCCGTGGAAAACGGCGAGCGGCATGGCTGAACGCGGAGACACGATTTGCGCGATCCCCGCACCGGCGCCGGCCGGACCGTCTGCATCGGGCATTCCCAGGCCGATCTCGTCCCGACCGTCGCCGTCCAGGTCCCCGAGGCGGGCGATCACGCTGCCGAGGCGGGCACTTGACACCGCGCCGTCCACTGTCCGGAGCAATAGGCCGCCTGATCCCGAGTGGATCTGGATCCTGCCCGCGTCGGGGCCGGCTGCCGTGTCGGCGTCAGGCAGGCCGATCGCGAGATCTCCGAGACCGTCGCCGTCAACATCCCCGATACCGGCGACGACGAGGCCCAGGCGTTCGCCGTCTGCCGCCCCATGGATCTCGAACAGGGTGGCGCCGGTGGCGCCCGAATGAACGCTCACAGTGCCGTTGTCGGTGAAGCCGAAGGTGTCCGCATCCGGGGCGCCGGAAGCGAAGTCCTCGCTGCCGTCGAGATTGACGTCGCCGAGAGTTGCGACGGAAGTACCGAAGTGGTCAAAGGCGGCGAGACCTCCGCTTTTGCTGATCTCGAAGCCGGTCGCTCCGGACAGAACGTGGACTGCGCCGCGCTCGACATGGAATACGTCGCCGTCGTTGCGCGGCGCGCCGACCACAAGATCGGGCCTGCCGTCGCCGTCCACATCTTGCAGGACGTCGAGGGTGCGGCCGAATTCGCTCTCGCGTTTATCGCCGGCCACGATGTAAACCATGCTGCCGTCCGTCCCGGAGTGGACGCGCACCGTGCCGTCCTGCGTGCGCAGCAGGGTATCGAGGTAGGCCGCCACGGCGAAGTCCTCGACTCCGTCGCCGGTGACGTCGCCGATGCGCAGCGCCGCGTTGCCCAAGTTCAGGGACCGGTGGGGGTAATCCTCCAGGACGAGGAGACTCTCCCAGCGACCGCCGACCACCTGCGGCGCATCCGGCGCCAGCAGGGCGGTGAGCAGAAGGAGCGGGCGGATGGGCACAAAGCGATTGTATCGGCCGTACTCTGGTGCCCATGATCACACTATGGTGTTCATCATGTCGAATGCCCGCCCTGCCCGCGGTCCAGCCTGCCGTCGCCATGTCCTGGTCTGTTCACTACAACGTATCGGGCGAGACCGGAGGTCCGACCCCGATCCTGCCGGGACATGCCTTCGCCGGCATCTCCATCGACTTGAACTCTCGTCTCCGATTGATCAGCCTTGCGCAGGCCGACGCCGTCGGCAGGGCCGAGATCGTCCCGGTGCAGGTGCCGTGGTATCCGATTGGCGCGCTGCGCCTGCAGGCCTTGGACTTGACAACCTGCCTCACCAGCAATCTCGCCCGCGTCGTGGATTAGGGCGGAGACTGCGCGGGGATGGAGCGAGCAGGAGCAGGCGGGGCAGACGCAAAACTCAACCCCGGATGCGGGGGGATCCCCCCGTTCCCTATCCGGGAATTCAGGTATAGGATGGAAGTTGGGAGAGACCCCCTTTCCCCTCCGTCCTTCCCACCCTTCCCACCACCCCTCTTCATGAAGATCCCCTACACCCTTGGGGCCCTCTGCGCCCTTTCCCTGCTCGCCGCCTCGGCGGATGCGCAAGTCATTCAGAGCCGCGCCGCCATGCGCGGTCAACTGAACCTCTCGAGCACGCTCGAAGACTTCGAGACCTACTCGGTTGCCTTCGGCGGCGCCGAGAACCTGGGCGTCTTGAGCCTGGACGAGACCACCATCGCGAACGGCCAGGGGCCGGGACTGGTCGCGGATGGCTGCGTCTACTCCTGCTCTTCGAGCACTCTGCAGTGGAACGGCGCCGGCTGGTTCGGCCAACCGTCCAAGAATTTCCTGGCGAACACTGGCGACGGGCGGCTGGTGCTCACCTACGACTCGCCGATGCAGATCGTCGGGTTTGACATGTACGCATTTTCGGGTTTCGCGGACACCGCCGTGGTCACGGTGTACGACGCCGCGGGCGCGCTGATCTTCACCTCCTCGCCGATTTCCGTGCCCGGCCCAAGCCCGGTGTTCTTCGGCTACACGGCCGCGGCGATCGGCGGGGTGATCGTGGACAGCCAGGTCTATTCCTGGAGCACCCTGATTGACGACCACGAGTACGGCGGCAGCGGTCCGGTCCTCGCAGTCTCCGGAATCTGTCCCGGACCCGTGACCGTGTCCGTCACCGGCGCGACTCCTGGCGGCAGCGTCGCGATCGGCTACTCGGGCAGCACCGGCGCCTTCACGATCCCGAGCGGCTTCCCCTGCGCGGGCACCGTGCTCGGCCTCGGCGGCACTCCGATGCTGGTGACGATCCTGGTCGCAGACGGCACCGGCGCGGCATCCGGCGGAGGCAGCCTGCCGGCCAGCGTCTGCGGAGGCTCGATCCAGGCGGTGGACTTCGGCACCTGCACCACCAGCAACGTCGTGCCACTGTAGGAGCGGCCTGCACACCCGCGGAGCCGCGGGGTGGCGCGCAGGGAATACTATGATGCATATCATAGTATCTCCTGCGTCTCCATGCCTGTCGTCCCCGCGGTCCATCTGTCGGTTGCCACCCCGTGGTCCTTCCACCACGGCGCGTCGGGAGTGCACGAACTCGCGCAGGCGGCGGCGGCGCGCGGGATCGGGGTGCTGGGGCTCGCAGACCTCAACGGGATGTGGGGCGCGGTTTATTTTCAGCAGGCCTGCGCGGCGGCGGGGGTGCGGCCGCTGTTCGGGCTGCGGCTGGAGGTGGAGGGCGCGCGCGCGCAGGTGCTGGCGCGCGACGCGGCGGGCTGGGCCGCGGCCTGTCGGCTGGCCTCGCGCCCGCACCTCGAGGAGACGGAGCGCGCCGCGCCCGGAATCGGGCGCTCAGTCAGGTTGTTTTCTTGGTTGAACGAGGAACGCACGCGCGCACCCGGCGGCCTCGTGGTGCTGGCGCGCGACGCGGATCTGCTGCGGGCGCTGCGCGCGGCGGGCGGCGCGGTGGATCTCTGCGTCGCCGCGCGCCCCGGCGCCGCCGCCGCGGATGACGCCGACCTCGCCGCGGATCTGGGCCTCGAGGCCGCCGCTGCGCCGCCGGTGGCCTTCGCCGACCGCACCCAGTACGCGCGCCACCGCCTGCTTGCGGCGATCGGCCACAACGAGAATCTCTCGCGCCTGGACGAGGCGCGTGACCCTGCGGCCGAGTTTGGCCTCGCGCCGAAGGATGCGTGGCTGCGCGACGAAGTTTCCCTGGCCGCCGCCTACGCCGCCGCGCCGCGCGCGCTGGCGGCGGCCGCGGAGATCGCGGCGTCGCTGACGTTCACGATTCCATTAGGAATCAAGAGAATGCCAAGAGCCAACCTGACTGACGGCGCCTTCGGCGCCGGCGCCGGCGCGGGCGCGGCGGCAGCGGAACTCGAAAGACGCTGCCTCCGCGCCCGCGCGCGCCGCCGTCTGACCGGTCCGGAATGGCAAGAACGCGGCTACGCCGCGCAACTCGCGCGCGAACTGAACCTCATCCGCACGCAGGATCTCGCCGACTACTTTCTCATCGTCGAGGAGATCGCCGCCTGGGCGCAGGCGCAGGGCATTCAGAACTGCGGCCGCGGCTCGGCCGCCAACAGCCTCGTCTCCTACCTGCTCGGCTTCACGCACGTAGATCCGCTGCGCCACGGCCTGTGGTTCGACCGTTTCCTCAACGCCGGCCGCGCCGATTTCCCCGACGTGGACCTGGACTTCGCGTGGGACGAGCGCGACCGCGTGCTCGACTTCGTCTATCGCCGCCACGGCCGCGACCGCGCCGCGATGCTCGGCACGCACGTCACCTTCGGCATGCGCGGCGCGGTGCGCGAGATTGCCAAAGCGCTAGGCGTGCCGGCCGCCGAGATCGAGCCGGTCACGCGCGCGTTGCCCTGGGCCTACGACGGCAGCCTGGATCTGGAGCGCATCCGCAGCCATCCGCGCACCGCGCGCCTGCCGCTGGACGCGGAGCCCTGGAAGACGATCTTGACCGAGGCCTACGCGCTGCGCGATTTCCCGCGCCACCTCGGCGTGCACGCGGGCGGCATGGTGATCGCGCCCGGCGCGTTGACCGATCACCTGCCGCTGCAACTCGCGCGCAAGGAGACCGAGGACGGGCGCGTGGTCATCACGCAGTGGGACATGTACCCGGTGGAGGACGCGGGATTGTTGAAGATGGACCTGCTCGGCAACCGCGGGCTGGCGGTGATCCGCGACGCCGCCGCTGCGGTCGAGCGCCACCACGCGCTCCGCGTGGACTTCGCGCGCGTGGACGCGGAGCAGGACCTGCGCACGCGCGACCTGCTCGCGCGCGGCGACACCATGGGCTGCTTCTACGTCGAGTCGCCGTCCATGCGCGGCCTGCTGACGCAGTTGCAGTGCCGCGACTTCGCGACGCTGGTCGCGGCCTCGTCCATCATTCGCCCCGGCATCTCTTCCTCGGGCATGATGCAGGCCTACGTCGAGCGCCACCTCGCGGTCGCGCGCGGCGGTCGCCACGACGACGCCTGGTACCTCGATCCGCGCCTGCGCGACCTGCTCGGCGAGACCTACGGCGTGATGGCCTACCAGGAGGACGTGCTGCGCGTGGCGCAACACCTCGCCGGCATGAGCGCCGCCGAGGCCGACGCGCTGCGCAAGGCGATGACGCACAAGCGCTCGCAGCAGGCGATCGCCTCCTTCGGCGCGCGCTTCGTCGCGGGCGCGGTCGCGCGCGGCATGTCGTCGGCCGCGGCGGCGGAATTGTGGCGGCAGGTCGAGTCCTTCTCCGGCTACTCCTTCTGCAAGGCGCACTCGGCTTCCTACGCGCAGATCTCCTACCGCTCGGCCTGGCTGCGCGCGCACTTCCCGGCCGAGTTCATGGCCGCGGTGCTGTCGAACCACGGCGGCTACTACTCGACCTTCGCGTATATCGCCGAGGCGCGGCGCATGGGGCTGCGGCTGCGGCTGCCCTGCGTCAACAACGGTACGGCTGCCTTCACGGGGCGCGGACGCGAGGTGCGCGTCGGACTGGCCGAAGTGCGTGGCGTGTCGGCCGCCACGCTCGCGCGCTGCCTCGCAGCGCGCGCCGCCGGCGGACTTTTCACGTCCATGGGCGACTTCGTCGCGCGCGCCCGCCCGCAGCCGCACGAACTCGACTCTCTTGCGCGCGCCGGCGCTCTCGACGCGCTGCCCGACGGCCTGACGCGCCCCGAGCGGCTGCGCTGGGCGGCGCTGGCCGCGCCCGATCTCGCGCGCCGCGCCGCACCGGGCGAGGCCTCGCTTTTTGCCGGGACCGCGGTGCGCCGCCCGCCGCCCGCGCCCGAATTCCCGTTGCAACGGCAACTGGAACTGGAAGAACAGGCGCTCGGCTGGCTGGTGAGCGCGCACCCGCTGGCGCTGTGGAAGGACCGCATCGCCGCGGCGGGGGTGGTGCCCGCGCGCGATCTCGCACGCCACGCCGGCCGCAGCGTGCGGCTGGTCGGATGGCAAGTCACGCAGAAGCCGGTCCGCGCTTCCGACGGCCAGCCGATGCTGTTCCTTTCCTTCGAGGACACCAGCGCGATCTACGAGACCGTGATGTTCCCGCAGGCCTACAAGCGGCTGGCGCCGTGGACGCTGACGCAGGGCCCGTATCTGGTCGAGGGCCGCGTGCTCGACGCGAACGGCGCGCTGACCGTCGAGGTGCGCGGGCTGCAACTGCTGCGCGACGTGCCTTACCGGCGGGAGGCGGGGGCGCGCCGGTCCTCATCGCACGAGCAGATAGATCCGCCACTTGTCGGGGTTGGTCTGGATCCGTTGCTTCCAGGTCAAGGTGACGTAGTCCGGCTCGGCGTTGAACGGGTCGTGCAGGTAAGCCACGGCTGGCCGTCCGAGAATTGCCGTGGCCAGCGGCGGCGGGATCTGGTTCGTGGCCATGTCATATTCAACGAGGTCGCAATTTCCCATCGGCGGTGAGGGAGCGATGAAGGTCTCCGCATAGCAGCGGCGGAAGTTGGCATTCTTGCCGTGGAGGGGAATCGGCCGGAAGTCGTAGGCGAGGATGCTGGGCGCGAGCGGATCGTTCGGCCAGCCGGGAGAGGGCTGGCCGATGCCGGAGGTCCATTGCACCTTGTAGATTCCGAGGTCGGGGTCGAAGATCCACTCGGAGAAGACGACGTCGGCGTCGGCGTTGGGATTGGCGGCGTCGAAGGTGTTGAAGGCGATGCTGACGTTGTTGGTCGTGCTGCCGGGAAGAGGATAGGAGGAAAGGTTTGGCCGGCGCCGGGCGAGCAAGGATTGCGCGTTGCCGAAGGTGTGGGATTGAACCGAAGCCCAGGCGCCGCTGGAGCGGACGATCCGGTGCATGCGGATCAGGCCGTACTCGCCGCTGGGCGGTCCCGTGGCAATGAACTGCTCCTCGTAGGCCAGGATGAACTGGTCCTTGCTGATGCCTCGCGCGAGATCCGGCAGGATCAGGCCGGCGGACATGCTGTCGTTGCCGTTGAAGGCGACGGGGGAGGTCCCGGCGAGGGTTGCCGCAGGGATGCTCGTAATCGGAGTCGTCGGATTGGCGACATCCAGAGTGCAGGTGGCGATGCGCAGATCGAAGGAGCGGTCCTGGCTCGAGCCGGAAGCGAAGCCGGTCTGCGCGGGGAATACCACGGCGACCTCGGGGAGGCCCGCGCCGGCGCCGTCATCGAGCACCACCGCATCCGGAACACCGGCGCAGTCGAGGACGTAGTAGGGGGCTTCGAGTATGAAACCCTGGCCAGTGCCTGTCGGTGAGGCACCGCCACTGTCGTAGACAATCGGAGAAGATGAAGCATCGATCCACGAGCACTCAAGAACGGCCCGATCCTTGTCGTCGGGGGGAACCAAGAAATCGTGCTGATAGATGCGGGTCCAGACCACGAAGAACTGGTCGCCGACCGCGCGGACATCCGGGCGTTCGCATTTCACGATCTCGTCGGGAGGCTGAAGGAGGTTCAGGGGATCATGACCTTCTGCCTGTCCGAGTAAGAACGTCGTGACGTAGGTCCACGTCTCGACGCCGCCGACCACCGAGTAGTCGAACAGTGCAGCCTCGACCTGTTTCGGCTTCAGTGCCGCGTCGAGATCATTGCGATCCGTGTGGTAGGCGACCAGGATGTCCTTCGCGCTGTTCATCGCCACGACGGCGTGGTCGGCGGTGCGGGATCCCGGACCCCACGCGCCGCCTGTGAGTAGTTGGATCCGGAATGGCGTGCCGTCGCGGACATGGGTTGTCTGTGCGGGGGTGGCAATCGCCAGACCGACAAGAATTGAGGCGAGGATCATCACGGGACTCCCTGGATCGAGAGAAGGATCGAGCCGGACCTCCCCGGCCCATGGAGACCGTCATCCTCCGGATCCTTTCGAGTCTGTCAAGAGGGGAGAGATCGGGATAATTCGGGATATACTCGGTGAACATGCTGAACCCAGTCCTGACCAGTGCTGCTGTCCTGGTGTCCCTGGCCGGCCCGGCTCTCGGACAGGAGATCCTCGGCATCGATTTCGGCTACGGAGAAGTCTTTAGGGTGGATGCCAAGACCGGCGGTACGACCTACATTGGCTACACTGGGATAGACCAGTACCTGTGGCACTCGATGGCCAAGGACAGTCAGGGCAGGATCTTTGCGGGCTATGGCCGGTTTGATGTTCCTTATGCAATCTACGAAATCGATCCCACGACCGGTCAGGCGACCCTCGTTGTCCAGACAGACCGAATCAACCTTCTGGGTTTGGCCTTCGGCCCGGGCGATCAACTCTACGCCGTTCACGAGCCGTTGAACCACTCCCGGCCGAGCGAGATCTACACCGTGGATCTGATCACAGGGACGACCACCCTGATCGGATCGACAGGATTCATCGCGGTACAGGGATTAGCCTATGGTCAAGGCTCGCTCTGGGGATGGGATCTCGCGGCCGGACTCGTGAAGATTGATCTGATCACAGGAGTGGCGAGCGATGTCAACCTGGATATCGGTGACAATAACGGACTCGTGCAGACGATCTGCTTCAGCGACGATGATGTTCTTTACGCAGGCTGGTATTCTCTGTTCACGGTCGACACCTCTACCGGCGCCCTCTCTTATATCGACATCTTGAATCCTTTTGTGCCTTCCATCGCCGGCGTGGAATTCCTTCCCAACCAGCCGGCCCCCTTTTCGCTCGGCGTGTCGGGCGAAACCGGCGGGCCGATGGGGGCCTTCGTCGCAGGCGCGACGCCGGTCGGCAACGTTGCCTTCTTCGCAACCCGCGGCGGCGGCGGTCCGACGCAGATCCTGCCCGGTCATGCCTGCGCAGGGCTCACCATTGATTTGAATTCCCGTCTGCAACTGATCGGCCTCGTCCAAGCCGACGCTGCCGGCAAGGCCGAGATCGGCTTAGTACAGGTGCCTTTCTATCCAACCGGCGCGCTACGCCTGCAGGCCCTGGACCTGACCACCTGCGCCACCAGCAATCGGGCCAGAGTGGTGTACTAGCGGATGGACTCCTTGCGATGAAGATCCTCCTCGTTTCGATGCTGCTGTTGCCCTTCTCCTGCGCCCACGCGCCGCCGACGCGCGAGGCCGGGCGCGTCGAGCACTTCGTCGCGATCTGGCTCAAAGAGCCGGGCAACGCCGCGCAGCGCGCGGAACTGATCGAGGCCGCCTACGCGCTGACCTCGATCCCTGGAATCGTCACCGCATACGCCGGTCCGCCGCTCGGCAGCACGCGCGACGAGGTGGACGATTCCTTCGACGTCGCGCTGGTCCTCGTATTCGAGGACGCTGCCGCCCTCGCTGCCTACCTTGTGCATCCGCAGCACCAGAAGGCCGTCGCGGAGGTGCTCGGGCCGCGCGCGGCGCGCTTCCAGGTCTACGACTTCGTCGAATCGCCGCCGCGCGGCTGATTTGTCAGGAAGTCGAGCGTGTGCGCGATCGCCTCGCGATCCGCGGCGAGGAAGGCGTGCAGGCAGCGCACGATCACGTGCCCCGCCGCGCCCTCGAGATAGGTTTCCTCCAGCCGCACGACGCCATCGTCCTCGCCGGGCAGCCAAGGATTCCAGCCGCGGCCGTCGCCGCGCGCGCCCGCGATCACCAGAAAGGGCCGGTCCGGCGCGGGGTAACGGCGCACTTCGGCGGGGACCAACGCGACGCCGGTCTCGCCGTAGATCCAGCGGAACAGCCGCCAGCCCGCGAGACGGTCGGCGAAGGCGCTGCCCTGGTTGGGCGGTCCGAGCATCACGATGCGCCCGACCTCGAGGCCGCCGCGCCACGCGCCGCCGCGCGCAAGGGTCCCGCGCACGACGATGCCGCCCAGGCTGTGCGTGACGAAGTGCACAGAGCGCGCTTGTCCGTCCGCGGCGAGCGCGCCGAGCACCGACTCCAGCCACTCCACGTGCTGCTCGATGGAGCGGCGCGTGCTGGGGTAAGTCAGCCGCGCGGTGCGCAGGCCGGCCGCCTCGAGTTCGCGCTTCATGCGCGCGAAGGACACGCGGGTGCGGCCCATGCCGTGCAGCAGGATCACCAGCGGTCGCTCGTCCGCGACGGCCGGCGCATTCGGCGGTACGCGCGCGTCCAGTTCGGCGAGGCAGGCTTCGCCTGATCCCCAGGCGCGACGGATGTTCGCAGGATCGAGCAGCCGGAAGTGGCCCGTGCCGACGTGCTCCTGGATGCGCCATCCCGCTCGCCAGCGCGCGTCGGCCCACAACTGCGAGCCGCCGAAGGTCGGCAGCGGCAGGTTGAGTCGGGAATGCGGCGCGGGTTCGGGCACGGGCGAGGCGCATCCGGCCGCGAGCAGCGTCAGCACGAGCGCGGCCGCGGCAGGGAGCATGGCTGACAGGTTAGCAGGACCCCGTGGAATCCGGTCCAACGAGCGCGGTGCCCGCCTTCATCGTTGCTGCAGCGCGCGCACGATCGGCACGCGCGCGGCGCGCCATGCCGGCAGCAGCGAGAAAACGAGCGCACACGCCAGCGTCGCGCCGACGAGCAGCAGCGTCGAGCCCCATTCGACGCGCACCGGGATGTCCTCGAACTTGTAGATCTCGGGCAGGAAGATCGCTTCGCCGCCGCCGAGGAAACGCTCGACCGCGTGCAAATTCGCGACCAGGGCCGCCCCGAGCAGCAGGCCGGCGGCACAGCCGATCGTGGCGATCAGCAACGCGAGGCCGGTGAAGAAGCCGACCACGCGACCCGGCCCTGCGCCGAGCGCGCCGAGCACGCCGATCTCGCGGCGCTTCTCCGCGACCGTCAGCAGCAGCGTTGCGACCAGTTGGTAGACCGCGACCAGCACGATCATGAAGAACACCGTTCCGAGCATCCCTTTCTGGTCTTCAGCAGCGCGCAGCAACTGCCCGCCCTGGTCGCGCCAGGTTTTCAGCAGCGGGAGGTCCATCTCGGGAATCCCCGCGGCCAGCAACGCGCGCTCAATCTGCGCCGCCAGCGCCTCGGCCTCCACGCTCGGCAGTGCATGGACCGCGATCTCGCTGAAATCGGGCGCAGTGCCGGCGAGCGCGGCGACGTCGGCGCGGTGCGCGATCGCGCGGTCCAGGTCCAGGTCGAAACGGCCGCTCTGCGCGTAGCCGGCCAGCGCGAAACTCTTGCGCGCCAGCACGGTGCGCCGCTCGGCGGTGCGGAAGGTCGTGACCTCGACGACGTCGCCGATCGCCAATCCGAATTCCGCGGCGAGCGCCTGGCTCATCAGCAGCGGCGCAGGAGTTTCCGTCGGCGCGGAAGGCGCGCGCGCCGGCAGATCCCTGGCTTCTTCGCCCTCGACGCCGACCAGCAGCAGGCCGCTCTGGTCGGTCGCGCGCGGGTCGTCCACCGCGCGCGATCCACGCCGCCCGACCAGCCCGAACCAGTTCAGCCGCGCGTCCCACGAGGCCACTTCCGGCATCCCGGCCAGCGCTCGCGCGAATTCCTGCTGCCCGGTCCGCGTGCCGCGCAGGATCTCCAGCGTGACGTCTCCGGACACCTTTTTGATGCTCGACTCGAGTTCCGCGACGAAGCCCTGGAACACCGCGAGCACCGTGAACAGCACGCCGACGCCGAGCGCGATGCCGCCCGCGGCGCTGGCGAGGATCAGTCTGCGCCGCAGCCATTCCCAGCCCAGGTGCAGCAGGCTCACGCTCCCACCACGCGGCCTTCGCGCAGGTGCAGCGTGCGGTCGCAAGCGGCCGCAACCTCCGGATCGTGCGTCGCGAGCAGCAGCGCGGTGCCGCGTTCGCGCGCCAGGCGCAGCATGAGCGCCAGGACTTCGGCGCCGGTGCGGCGGTCGAGGTTGCCGGTCGGCTCGTCCGCGAGCAGGAGTTGCGGCGTTCCGACCAGCGCGCGCGCGATGGCGACCCGCTGCTGCTCGCCGCCCGAGAGTTGCGGCGGGCGGTGCCGTTCGCGTTCGGCGAGTCCGACCGCGGCCATCGCCGCGCGCGCGGCGCGGCGCTCCTCCGCGCGGCGCGACCACCAGGCCGCGCCGTTGGCGATCCGCCGCGGCAGCAGCACGTTCTCGAGCGCGCTGATCTCGTGCAGCAGTTGGAACTGCTGGAACACGAAGCCGAGCCGGCCAGCGCGCATCTTCGCGGCGCGGCGCGGGCCGAATCCCTGCACTGGCTCGCCGGCCAGCAGGATCTCGCCGGCGTCGGGCTTGTCCATCAGGCCGAGCAGGTGCAGCAGCGTGCTCTTGCCGCTGCCGCTCGCGCCCATCAGCGCGGCCGTCTCGCCGGGCTGCAGCGTGAGCGAGACGCCTTGCAGCACCGTCAGCGTGCTCGCGCCGACGCGGTAGGACTTGACGAGTCCGCGCGCCTCGACGACCGGCGTGCCTGCGCGCGCCTCACTCATAGCGCAGGGCCTCCACCGGGTTCAGCAGCGCGGCGCGCAGCGTCGGCGCGGCTGCGAAGGCGATGCCGACCAGGAAGGTGCCGAGTGCGAGCGCGCCGGCAGCCGCGCCGTCCCACTGCGCCGGCAGGCCATCCACCACGTACAGTTCCGGCGAGAAGATCTCGATGCCAAAGCGGTCGCGCAGGAATACGGCCACTGCATCCTTGTTGCGCACCAGCAGCCATGCGCCGCCGAGACCGAGGCCGGTGCCGGCGGCCGCGGCAGCAGCGCCGACGACCAGCACCAGCCCGCCGCGCTGCGCAGGCGTGCAACCGAGCGCGGCCAGCACTCCGAGATCACGCACCTTTTCGCGCACCAGAGCCGACAGCACCGCGAACAGCCCGAAGGAGGCGACCACCACGATGAAGAAGAGCACCAGCGTGATCATGCGCCGCTCGTTCTCGATCGCGCGCAGAAACACGTGGTTGCGCTCCTCCCAGGTCACCAGTTCGCCGCCGAGCGCGCCGCCCGGCTCGGGCAGGCCCGCGCGCGCCAGAGCCTCGCGGATCGCGAATTTCGCCGCCTGCGGGTCAGCGCCGGGTGCGAGGCGGATCAGCACCTCCGTGAAGTCGGGCGCCCGGGTGCCGAGCAGGTTCGCGCGCAGGCCGTCCGCGCCGCTGCGCTGCATGTAGATGCGATCCAGCGCCAGGCGGTAGTCTCCGGACGCGTAGGTGCCGGCGATCGTGAACTTGCCGTTCACCGGCTGCAATTCCTGGCCGGCCGGTGGAAGTTTCCAGGGCAGCGCGCCGAGTTCGATCGTCAAGCCGCGCAGCGGCGCGCCGCGTCGGCTGGGAAGGCCGCGCGCCAGCGTGTCGCTGATCAGCACTCCGGGCCGCGCAAAGGTGGTCTCCGGCACCGTGAACGGCCGCTCGCGGTCCGGAACCGGCGCCGCGATCGCGCGCAGGAGGGCTTCGCCGAAGCCGGACACGCGCGCCTCCGCCTCTGCGTCCACGCCGACCACCTGCAACTGCGCGAAGTCGGAGTTCTGCGTGCGGGTCAGGTTCGGGGTGGAGCCCGGCACCGAGAGCAGCGCGTAGGCCACCAGGTGCGGCGACATCGCCGCAACGTCCGGCACCTCCGCCAGCGCCGCCGCGTACGGCGCGAACTTCGCGGGCGGTTCGGTCGCGGCCGGAATCAGGTGCAGGTCGGCCGACAACGCGCGCACTCCGACGCGGTTCATCTCGATCAAACCGTTCATCACGGAGAGCACCACGAGGAGCGCCAGCAGTCCGACGGCCACTCCGAGCACCGCCAGCAATTGCACCGGCCGGCGGAACAGCCAGGAGAGGGTGAGCCGCACCACGCGCGGACTCTACTCCGGGCGCAGGTGAGGGAACAGCAGCACCTCGCGGATCGTGTCGCAGCCGAGCAGCACCATCGCGAGTCGGTCCACCCCGATGCCGCAGCCGCCGGCCGGCGGCATGCCGTAGGCGAGCGCGCGCACGTAGTCCCAGTCCACCTGGTTGGGCGCCTCCGGATCCTTGCTCGCGACCTGCTCCGCGAACTTGCGCAGTTGCAACTGCGGGTCGTTGAGTTCGCTGAAGGCGTTGGCAAGTTCCATCCCGCCAAGGAAGAATTCGAAGCGTTCGGCCCACACAGGATGATTCGGCGAGGGCTTGGCGAGCGGTGAGATCGCCGACGGGAAGTCGCAAACGAAGACTGGGCCGCGCAGCGCCGGCTCGGCGTGGCGCTCGAAGAGTTCGTTGGCGGCGGTCCACCACGCGGTATCGCCGGGACCCTGGATCGCAATGCCTCCGGCCTTCAGTCTGGATTCGACGGCCGCTCGGTCCTCCGGATCCACGCCGACGTGCTGGCGGAAGGCGTCGGCCCAGCGCACGCGCGGGAAGGGGGGGGTGAGCGGATACTCTTCGCCGCGGAAGCGCGCGACGCGCCGCCCGTCCGCACCGGCCGGGATCTCGGCGGCCTCGGCCGCCGCGGCGACGATCTCCTCCACCATGTCCATCATGCGGTTCACGTCGGACCAGGCCTCGTAGAACTCGACCATGGTGAACTCGGGGTTGTGGCGCGGCGAGAGCCCCTCGTTGCGGAACACGCGCGCGAACTCGAACACGCGCTCGATGCCGCCGACCAGCAGCCGCTTCAAGTACAACTCCGGCGCGATCCGGAGGTAGAGATCCATGTCGAGCGCGTGGTGCCGGGTCAGGAAAGGCCGCGCGTTGGCGCCGCCATAGATCGGGTGCAGCACCGGCGTCTCGACTTCGGCGTACCCATGCTTCAGAAACACCGTGCGCATGGACTGCACCATGCGGATCCGGCGCAGAAACAGCGCGCGCCCTTGCGGGTGGGTGAACAGATCCACGTAGCGCAGCCGCGCGCGCAGTTCGTCGTCCACCAAGCCGTGCCATTTCTCCGGCGGATCCAGCAGCGCCTTGGCCATCAGGCGGCACGCGGAGCCGAACACCGTCGGCTCGCCGACCTGCGTGCGCCCGAACTCGCCGGTCACGCTGATCAGGTCGCCGCGATTCAGGTGCTTGAGCAGGCCGAAATCTGGCTCGCTCAACTTGTCCTTCTGCAGACAGACCTGGATGCGTCCCGTCGGATCGTGCAGGTCCAGGAAGGCGAGTTTTCCGTAACCGCGCCGGCCGAGGATGCGGCCGTGCACGGTGACCGAGCGTCCTTGCAGCATTTCGGCCTGCGCCAGCAGATCCGCGGCGAGGCTGCGGTCAACCGCGGTGCGCGCGGGATACGGGTCCACGCCCGCGGCGCGCAACTGCTCCAGGTGCTGGACGCGATCCGGCTGGAAGAGGTCCATGAATGACACCCGGGCCGGTCAAGCCGCGCAGCAGGGGATGGTGGAGCCAAGGGGAGTTGAACCCCTGACCTCTACAATGCCATTGTAGCGCTCTACCAACTGAGCTATGGCCCCATGCCGCGTCAGGCGCGGCGAACCGCGCACCCAGGGCGGAAGAGTGTAGCCGCCGCGCGCGGATCGTCCAGGAGCAGGCGCCGGTACGATTCCCGCTTCCGAGCACGAATCAGAAAGGCATGGAGCGTTACGACTTCGCGGCGATCGAACGCAAGTGGCAGGCCCGCTGGCGGGAGCGCGGCACGTTTCGCGCGCCGGGTCCGGGCGACGCCGGCTTCGACGCGGCGCAGCCGAAGTTCTACGCGCTGGATATGTTCCCCTATCCGAGCGGCGCCGGCCTGCACGTCGGCCATCCCAAGGGATACACGGCGACCGACGTGGTCGCGCGCTTCCAGCGCCACCGCGGCTGCAACGTGCTGCATCCGATGGGGTGGGATGCGTTCGGCCTGCCTGCCGAGCAGTACGCGATCCAGACCGGGACGCACCCGGCGGTGACCACCGCGCAGAACGTCGCGCGCTTCAGCGAGCAGTTGCGCGCGCTCGGTTTCTCCTACGACTGGGACCGCGAGATCAACACTACCGATCCCGGTTACTACCGCTGGACGCAGTGGATCTTCGCGCGCCTCCACGAGCGCGGGCTCGCCTACCAGGCGGAAGTGCCGGTGTGGTGGTGCGAGGCGCTCGGCACGGTGCTCGCGAACGAGGAGGTGATGGACGGCAAGTCGGAACGCGGTGGGCACCCCTGCGTGCGGCGGCCGCTGCGCCAGTGGATGTTGAAGATCACCGCCTACGCGGAGCGGCTGCTCGCGGACCTCGAGGGCCTGGACTGGCCCGAGAGCGTCAAGGCGATGCAGCGCGAGTGGATCGGCCGGTCCGAAGGGGCGGAAATCGAGTTCAAGATTGAAGGCGCCGATGAGGAATCCACCGCCTTTACCGCGTTTACAACGCGGGCCGACACGCTGTTCGGCGCGACCTTCTGCGTGCTGGCACCCGAGCACCCGCTGCTCGAGAAGATCACTGCGCCGTCGCAGCGCGCCGCCGTCCGCGCCTACCGCGAGTCCGCCGCGCGCAAGTCGGAACTCGACCGCGCCGGACTGCAGAAGGAGAAGAGCGGCGTGTTCACGGGCGCCTTCGCGCGCAACCCCGCTTACCCGGAAGGCGATCCGCGTGCGCGCATTCCGCTGTGGACCGCCGACTACGTGCTGATGACCTACGGCAGCGGCGCGATCATGTGCGTGCCGGGGGGCGACGAGCGCGATCACGAGTTCGCGAAGAAACACGACCTGCCGATCGCGCGCGTGTGCGCGCCGGCAGACGCGCGCGCGGCCGCCGCGCTGGAGCCCGGCGCGTGCTGGCCGGGCGAAGGCGTCGCGGTCAACAGCGGATTCCTCGACGGACTGCCGACCGCGGAGGCCAAGCGCCGCATGCTCGCATGGCTCGAGCAGCGCCGACTCGGCCGCGGCAAAGTCACGTACCGGCTGCGCGATTGGCTGTTTTCGCGCCAGCGCTACTGGGGCGAGCCCTTCCCGGTGCTGCTCGGCCCCGAAGGGCAGGTCGCGCTGGTCCCGGACGACGCGCTGCCGGTGACGCTGCCCGAACTCGCCGACTTCCGCCCCAACGCCTCGGGCGAGCCGCCGCTCGCGCGCGCCGGGCAGTGGCTGCAAGCGCGCGGCCCGGACGGACGCATGTGGCGGCGCGAGACCAACTCGATGCCGCAGTGGGCCGGCTCCTGCTGGTACTACCTGCGCTTCCTCGACCCGCACAACGCGGAGCGGGCGTGGGATGCGGCGCGAGAGAAGTACTGGATGCCGGTGGACCTCTACGTCGGCGGCGCGGAGCACGCGGTGCTGCACCTGCTCTACGCGCGCTTCTGGCACAAGGTCCTGTTCGACGCCGGCTTGGTCAGCACCAGCGAGCCGTTCCGCAAACTCGTCAACCAGGGCATGGTGCAGTCCTTCGCCTTCAAGGACACGCGCGGCGCGCTGGTCTATGCCGACGAGGTGGAGGAGCGTGAGGAGGGCGTGTTCGCGCACGCGGCCACCGGCGAACGCGTCGAGCGCATCGTCGCCAAGATGTCGAAGAGCCTGCGCAACGTGGTCAACCCGGACGACGTGATCCGCGAGTACGGCGCCGACACGGTGCGGCTCTACGAGTGCTTCATGGGGCCGCTGACCTTCAGCGCGCCGTGGAATCCGCGCGATCTGCCGGGAGTCCACCGCTTCCTGCAGCGCGTGGTGCGGCTGTATGCGCGCGGCCGGGCGGCGGTGTCCGACGCCGAGGTCGAGCGCGCCCTGCACGCGACGATCCGCAAGGTCGGCGAGGACCTCGATGCGCTCTCGTTCAACACCGCGATCGCCGCGATGATGGAATTCGTCAACCTTGCCACGAAGAAGGAGGCGCCGCTGACCGCCTCCCAGGGCGAGGCCTTCGCGCTGCTGCTCGAACCCTTCGCGCCACACCTCGCGGAAGAACTCTGGGAGTCGCTCGGTCGCACGGAGTCGTGCGCGCACGCGCCCTGGCCGGCGTGGGATCCGGCTCTCGCCGAGGCGGATACGGTCGAGATCCCGGTCCAGGTCAACGGCAAGGTGCGGGCGCGCATTCAGGTGTCCAAGGACGCGCAGGCGCCGGAGTTGGAACGGGCCGCGCGCGCGGCGGCAGCCGCCCACCTGGAGGGCCTGAGCGTCCGCAAGGTGGTCGCGGTGCCCGGTCGGATGGTCAATTTCGTGGTGGGTTGAGCGGCATTCCTGTGGGATACTGAAGAGGATGGGACCGCTTCTTCTCTTGCTCCAGTCCTTCCAGGACCTGCCCGTCCCCTTCGCCGCACCGCGCGCCGCCGCGAGCGAGCGCGTTGTCGAGTTGACGTGGGATGGCGCGGAGGCAGACCCTTCGTCGTTGGCGGCGGGCGTCCTGGGCGGGACTTGGCAGGTGCTCCGCGAGCAGACCGCGAGCCGGATCTGCAGCCGGCGCGTGCTGCTACAGCGCGTCGCCGACGGTTTGCCCGTCGCCGACGCCGTGGCGCGCGTCAACTGGCTGCGCGACGGCACGCTGTGGGTCGCGGGCGAGGCCGCGGCCGACCTCGCCGGCCTCGACGGCTCGCCGGCGCTCCTGACCGGACGGGGTGCAGCGGAAATCGCCCTGCGTCTCTGCGGAGCGCGCTGGCATGCGCGCGCCGCCGCGGTGCGCGCCGAGATCCTCCCGCACCCGGCGGGCGCGCGCCGGGTCTGGTCGGTGGACGTCGTCACTCCGGAGAGCGAGGCCTTCGCCTTCCGCGTGCGCGTGGACGCGCGCAACGGCGAGGTGGTCGAGATCGCCGACCTCGCGGTGCGCGAATCGGCGGCCGGCGTGAACGGCACCGGCTACACCTTCCTGCCCAACCCGGTGCAGACGTTGAACGATCCCGGGCTCACGGATCAGAACGATTCGGCGTCCGCGGTGCCGAGCGCCGCGTACTTCCAGGTCGTGCTGCGCGATCTCGACGGCTCCGGGAGACTCAACGGGCCGTGGGCAAGCACCAGCGCGACGCAGAATCAGTCGCTGCACACGGATCTTGACTTCAGCGCCTACCGCAACCTGCAGGTGTTCGAGGAGGTCGTCGGCTACTTCCACGTGGACGCGATGCAGCGGCGTTTGCAGTCGCTCGGGCTGACGGCCCGCATGGAGCAGCAGAAGATGGACGTGGCGGACCTGCTGTTCGGACAGTGGGAGTACGCCAATGCCTCCTACAACCAGATCTCGAACGTGATGACATTCGGCACGCTCGGCGTGGACTTTGCCGAGGACGCCGACGCCGTGATCCATGAGTACGGCCATTCGCTGCACGACAACGTGCAGGGCGGCATCGGCGGCGGCGAGAACGGCGCGGTCTCGGAAGGCTTCGGCGATTTTCTCGCCGGCATTCATTCGGACGACGCGCTGCTCGGCGAGTGGGTTGCGATCGGCCTGGGCGGGTGGAGCGGGTTCCCGGCCGTGCGGCGCATGGATGGGACCAAACGCTACCCGGAGGATCTGAGCGGCGAGGTGCACCAAGACGGCGAGATCTGGTCCGGCGCGCTGTGGGAGATCCAGTCGCTGATCGGTGCCGACGCGACGCTGTCGCTGGCGATCGAAGGGCTCGGCCTCGGCACGACCCAAACCGGGATGGTGCAGCAGGCGCGCAACCTCGTGTTCGCGGACCAGCAACTGCACGGCGGCGCGCACGAGCCGTACTTGATCGGACCGCTGATCCGCGCCGGATTGCTCGAAGCGCCGTTCGGCACGCCCACGCTCGAAGCCTCCGAACGCGGCCTGCGCGCCGGCGAGGTGTTCGAATTCCTGGTGCGCGATGCGTCGCGGCCCGGCGCGGTGTTCCAGATCGTGCTCTCGCGCCGTGCGACCCAATCGCAGACCGGCGCCCCTTACTTCGCCGACCTCGACATTGACACCGATCTGCTGCACTTCAGCGAGAGCCTGGCGGTCTTCTCGGGTGCGCTGAACGCCAACGGCGCGGCGACGCGCTCGGTCGTCGTGCCGTCGCTGCTGGACCACAAGTCAGCCTTTTTCGCGCAGGTGATGATCCTGGGGTCCGGCGGAAGCGCCGACGCCGTCTCGCCGCCGATCGGATTCCGCGCCGAGCGGAACTAGTCGGACCGCGCGCCGCGCGCGTAACCTGTGCGCGGCATGGCGATCGAGTCGGTCCGCGAGTGGATCCGCGTCCTCGACGAGGCGGGCGAACTCGTGCGCGTGCGCGCGGAGGTGGACCCGCGCCTGGAGATCGCGGAGATCGTGGATCGTGTGAGCAAGGAGGACGGCGCGCCGAATCGCGCGCTGCTCTTCGAGTGCGTCAAGGGCTCGCACCTGCCGGTGCTGGTCAACGCCTTCGGCTCGCGGCGGCGCTGCGCGCTGGCGCTCGGCGTCGCGAACGTCGCGGAGCACGCCGATAGGCTGCGCGCGTTGCTCGACCAGGCGCCGCCCGAAGGCCTGATGGACAAGATCCGCATGCTGCCGAAGTTGGCGGAGATCGGCTCCTGGGCGCCGAAGAAGGTGTCCAGCGCGCCGTGTCAAGAAGTGGCCTGGGAGGGCGATCAGGTGGATCTCGCGCGGCTGCCGGTGCTGACGACCTGGCCGCAGGACGCGGGGCCCTTCATCACTTTTCCGCTGTGCGTCACGCACGACCCCGAGAGCGGACGGCGCAACCTCGGCACCTACCGGCTGCAGGTTTTCTCGCGCAACGAGACCGGCTTCCACACGCACCTGCACAAGGACGCGCGGCGCCACCTCGGCAAGGCCGCGGCACGCGGCGAGAAGGTGCCGGTGGCGGTCGCGATCGGCGCCGATCCGGCCACCTGTTTCGCCAGCGTGGTGCCGGCGCCGCCGGACGTGGACGAATTGCTGATCGCCGGCTTCCTGCGCCGCAAGCCGGTGCCGCTCGTCGCCTGCCGCACCGTGCCGCTGGAGGTGCCGGCCACCGCCGAGATCGTGCTCGAAGGCTGGGTGGATCCGAACGAGTTGCGCCGCGAGGGTCCCTTCGGCGACCACACCGGCTTCTACTCGCTGGCCGACGACTACCCGGTCTTGCGCGTGTCGTGCGTCACGATGCGCCGCGACGCGGTGTATCACACCACGCTGGTCGGGCGGCCGCCGCAAGAGGATTGCTGGATGACCGAGGCAATCGAGCGGCTGTTGCTGCCGGTGATCCAGAAACTGCTGCCCGAGGTGCTCGACTGGCGCATGCCCTTCGCCGGAGTCGCGCACAACCTGCTGCTGCTGAAGATCCGCAAGACCTATCCCGGCCACGCGCAGAAGGTGATGAACGCGATCTGGGGATTAGGGCAGGCGATGTTCACCAAGGTGATCGTCGTAGTGGACGAGGATGTCAACATCCATGACGATCAGGAGGTCGCATGGAAGGTGTTGAATCACATTGACCCGCAGCGCGACCTGCAGTTCACGCTGGGGCCGATCGAGACGCTCGATCACGCCAGCCGCGCGGCCTGCTACGGCAGCAAGGTCGGGGTGGACGCGACGCGCAAGTGGAAGGAGGAAGGATTCACGCGCGAGTGGCCGGACGAGATGGTGATGGACGCGGCGACGAAGTCACGCGTCGCGTCGCGCTGGCGCGAGTTCGGCCTGGGAGATTGAATGCCGGAGAAGAATACGGAGCCGCACACCTTGTTGTCGCAGAGCGACAACAAGGTGTGCGGCTCCGTATGGTCGGCGCGCAAAATGCGCTGGGTGCTGCGCTTCTATCCGCCGCTCTTCTTCCATCGCGTCGTGCCGGTCTTCGTGGCCGACGACTTCCGCAGCGCGCGCGTTCGCGTAAAGCGATCGCTGTGGACGCGCAACCTCAACGGCACCACCTTCGGCGGCGCGATCTACTCGGCGGCGGATCCGGTATTCGCACTGCTGTACTGGCAAGCGCTGGCGCGCCGCGGGATCGCGACGCGCACCTGGCTGATGGCGGCGCGCGCGCAGTACCGCAGGCCCGCGGCGACCTCGCTGGTGCTGGACTTCAGTTTGAGCGAGGCCGACCTCGACGCGGCGGCGGAGGATCTGCGCCGACGGGGCAAGGCTGTGCGCATCCACGTGGTCGAAGTCCGCGATGTGCGCGGCACAGTCTGCGCCGAACTCGAACTGGTCACATTCTTGCGGCTGCTCGGACCCGCGGAGCCGCCGGCGTTCTGATTCCGTATCATCGTCCGCAATGATCCGCGTCGGTCTCCTCGCCCTGCTCCTTATCCTGCCCGCCTGCGCCACTGCGGCAGTCGGCGCGGACAATCCTGCCGTCACCGCCGCCGAACTGCGCGCGCATGTCGAGTGGCTGGCCGACGACGCGCGCGAGGGCCGCCGCGCCGGCACCGCCGCCGAGCGCATCGCCGCCGCCTACGTCGCGCAGCAATTCGCGCGTGCCGGACTGCAGCCGGCCGGCGAAGCCGGCGGCTGGTACCAGGAGTTCGACGTCCCGCTGCCGGCGCAGCCGGGCGCCTGCTCACTGACCGTGGAAGGCCGGCCAGTGGCCGGCGTCGGCACTCTGGCCTGCTCCGCGACCGGCACGGTGCGCGCCCCGCTCGCCAGCGGCGAGGTCCGCGGCGCCATCGCCCTGCTGCGCGCCGGCACGAACGACGCCGGCGCCCTGCGCAGCGCGATTCGCGCCGCTGCGGATCAAGGTGCGGTCGGCGCCGTAGTGGGTATCCACGCGAACGACGTGGCCGCGGGCGCGCCTGACACGCCCGCCTTCGACTTCGCGCGCGGCGAACTCGCGTTGCCACTGGTCACCGTTGCCTCGGCCGACTTCACCATCCTCTGGACTCGCACTGGCGCCGGCGAGAGGCCCGACGCCGCCCTCGGCGCCGCCGTGCAGCGGTCCACCGCACGCTCCCGCAACGTGCTCGGCCTGCTGCCTGGCAGCGGCCCCGACGTGCTGGTGGTGGGCGCGCACTTCGACCACCTGGGTTGGGGGGGGGAAGATTCGCTGGCGCCCGGCGAGCGCGCGATCCACAACGGCGCCGACGACAACGCCTCCGGCACCGCAGTTCTGATCGAACTGGCCGAGGAGTGGGGAGGCAGCGAGGTGGGCGTGCAGCCGCCCGAGGTCGGCGTGCTGTTCGCCGCGTGGAGCGCCGAGGAATTGGGATTGCTCGGTTCCGCGCACTGGGTGAAGAACCCGACCGTGGACCTCGCGTGCGTGCGCGCGAACGTGAACCTCGACATGGTGGGCCGCGCCGCAGGCGGGAGGATCACCGTCGGTTCCGCCGAGACCGCCTCGGCCTTTCGGCCGGCGTTGGACGCGGTGCAGGCGAGCCTGCGCGAGGGCGGGATAGGGCTCGAACTGGCGGTTGCCGAGGGGCAACTGCCCGGCGGCGGCGGCTCGGATCACATGTCCTTCCAGCAGGCCGGCATTCCGGCGCTGTTCTTCTTCTCGGGCCTGCACGCCGACTACCACAAGCCCAGCGACGACGCCGAGAAATTGGATTACGCGCTGATGCGGGAAGTCGCCGTGGCGGTGTCCGAATTGCTGGTGCAACTCCAGGATGCTGAGCCTGCCGCGCTCGCCTTTCTTAAGCCGGCAGAGCCGGCAGGCGGGGAGCGCGAGGCGCGCCGGCCAGGAGTGTGGTTCGGCTCGATCCCCGACTACGCGGCCGCGCCCGAGGGGGGGGGCATGCAGATCGCGGGGACGAGCCCTGGCAGCCCCGCCGAGAAGGCCGGCTTGCAGGCGGGGGACGTGATCCGGAAGTTGGGGGACGTCGCCATCGGCGACATCTACGACTTCATGGATGCGCTCGGCCAGTTCAAGACCGGCGACACCGTAGCGGTCGAGTTCGTGCGCGGCGGTGCGATTCGGATCGTGCCACTGACCTTCATTCCGCGGCCCGGCGCTTAAGGACGGTCAGTCCGGAGTATGCGGCCGCGGGGCTTGATTCCCGCGGCCGCGCTGCGTTTCCAGCGCCTCACTCCACGCGCAGCCAGATGCGGGAGTAGGTGGCTCCGAAGTGCACCTGCTCCCAGGCCAGCACGAACTCGTCGGTGCCGGTGGTCGCGTTGAAGCGATAGGACGTCGCTGGCCGGCCCAGGCCTTCGTAGGAGGAAGCCTTGACGGTCGTGGCATTCGTGGCGAGGTCGTAGGCCATGATCTTGCACGGGACCGCGTTGCGGTCCACGTAACAGCGGCGCACGAGAGGTATCGTGCGGCCGTGCAGTGGGACTGGACGGATGTCGTCGTCCGGAGTGTTGACAAAGCCGCTGCCCGGCGGCCACGTCACCTTGGAGAGGCCGAAGGTTTCGTCCCAACTCCATTCCTCGAAGATCACGTCGCCGCTGCCGGACGACGTCTTGTTGAAGGCAATGGACACCACGTTCATGTTCGGCGCGCCCGCTGGGTAGGAGGAGACGTTGGGACGCCGGCGCACAAAGGGGTTCGTGGCCACGCCGAAGGTCTGGGTCGCCAGTGCCGTCCACGGACCGGCCAAGGGACCTTCCATGAACTTCAGGCGGATGCGGCCATTCGGTAGACCTCGGAACCGCAGGGAAACATTGGCATTGCAATAATCTACCATCGAGTAGGTCAAGTTCATACCGAGCTCTCCACACACCAGTGTTCCACTTACCTCAAGAACGTTTCTTTCACTCGCTGCGACCATAACACATACGGGACCCAAATGATTGAACCGCTTGCCCCTTTCACTAAATTGGCTGCGAATACTGGGCCGAATAGGTTGTATTCGGGATCCACGCGAGCCAATAACCACTCGTCAACAATTGGGAATGCTAACCTGATAATCGCAACAACAATCAGGATTGCAGGGAAAAAGCGCGAGTGCGCCAAGAATAGTACAATTAGGATCAGCATCCCAAGAGTTATCAGGCTGCTTCCTACGAACTCAAATATGAGAACCCTCGACAGTGATGGAATCATCTCGGCATTCCCTGAATTCTGAAGGGACCTCTCAGCTTCATAAGTGAGGATCGGCGGAAAGGTAGACAATAATGAAGTTATTCCCTGATAAAGCGAGAGAACGAGAAGTGGACCTAAGACAATCAGCCAGCCGCCTAGCGCCCTCGGGCGTATTCGCACCTCGGAGCTGTCCGGCTCGTCTGCTCCCCAAGACCTGTCGGGTGCCATGGTGAATGATTCGTAATCACTATACCAGAGTGGCCTCCTAGAAGAAACACTTGGTTTCCGGTGGCGGTGAGAGGTGCGAATCGAATCCTCGTGGGTGCAGAGAAGTTTGATCCCCTACTGGGTCACCACCACCAGCGCTTGCGAAGTCAGGAACGCCACCCGCGCGCTCGTCACCTCTACCACCTGCCAGAATACCACCGTGCCCGACGGGATGAACGGAGGCACCCGGATCGTGATGAGGCCGTTGCCGGCCACGTGCGCGGTGAAGAAGGGCAGCTTGGTCAGCGGCGCCGTCAGATTCAGCACGAAACCCGAGTGAGACGAATGGTTGCCCAAAGCAAATCAGTAGAGAAGTCGCGACACCGGGTAACTGAGGCTCCGGTCATGAAATGTTGCCCCCCCCCCCCAATATTTCACTGGTGAAACGGCGGCCCAGCCGTCCGGCGATCTGGTACGCTTCCATCGGGAGACACCGCCACAGGCTCCACAGACAACATGTTCCATCCCGCCCGCTTCATCCTGGCCTGCTCCTTCCTCCTCACTGCGCCTCTTCCGGCGCAGGAGATCCTCGGGATCGACTTTCTGACCGGGGATCTGGTCTCGATCAACCCGAAGACAGGCCAGGCAACGTTGATCGGATCGACAGGAATGAACCAGAATCTCTGGCACTCCATGGCTAAAGATAGCCAAGGAGGGATCTTCGCTGCTTTCGGATATTGGAACGTTCCCTATGCGATCTACGAGATCAGCCCGAGCACGGGCCAGGCAACTTTCGTGGTTCAGACAGGGCTGAATGGAATCCTCGGCCTGGCCTTCGGGCCGGGCGACGTTCTCTATGCAGTGAACGATCGCCTAACCCCGGCCTCGGGGCCAGATGACCTGCACTCGATCGATCTTGCAACAGGAGCCTCGACTCTCATCGGCGATACCGGAATGATCGATTTCGGAACCTTGGCATACGGCCAGGGCTCACTCTGGGGATACGATGGAGAAGCAGGACTCGTCTGGATCGACACGATCACCGGCCTGGCGACGGATGTGAATCCGAACTTCAGAGGTCCGCTCGACTTGAACGAATCCCTCTGCTTCAGCGACCACGGCGTTCTCTACCAGGTGGACGCCGGCCTGTGGGTCCAGGACACCCTCACCGGCGTGCCGACATTCGTCGGGCCGACCAACTACCCTGGCCTCTTCGGCGGCGTCGAGTACCTCCCCGGCCCGACTTCCCCCTTCGCCCTCGGCACCATCGGCGAGACCGGCGGCCCGATGGGCGCGCAGGTCTGGGGCGCCACGCCGAACCGCAGCGTGGTGCTGCTCTATGCCCTTGGCGCAGCCGGTGCGACTCTCGTTCCCACTGGCCAGCCTTGCGCCGGCGCCCTGCTGAACCTCAATTCCACCGTGGCTGCGGCCGTAATCCTGCACGCCGACGCGCAGGGCCACGCGCTCGTCGGCCCGGCCTTCGTGCCCGCTGCCGTCGCCGGCTCCGCGCGCTTGCAGGCGCTCGACTTGACGACCTGCGCCACCAGCAACCTCGCGCAGGTGATCTACTGACCGCGAGGCTTTGCGCTCACCGGCTGGAAACGCCGCCGACCGCGGCGCCAGGATCCCACTCCGGCACGCTGTCGAGGATCTTCTGCAACGCTTCCGGCCCGGCGTCGGGGGCGGAGCCTTGCAGCAACAGCGCGACCCAGCGATCGCCCCACGCGAAGGCCACGCAAGTCCGCGTCTGCTTGGACTCGTCCAGCGTGCGCGCGATCTGCACCACCGCGGAATATTCCTGACCGAGCACGCGCAGCGGCTGGCGCTGCGCGCCCGGCTCAGGGTCGAAGCCGGCCAGCGCGAAGTGTACGCGCACGAGTTCCTCCAGCAGGAACTCGGCCGACTCCGGCATCGCGTCCATGTGCCTGACCACGAGCATCAGGCTCTCGAACTGGCTGTCCACCGCCCAGACCGCCGCCGGGCCTTCTTCGCGCCGCTCGTCCACCCCAAAGATCGGCGACATCTCGGCCGGCGGCGTCAGCGCACAGATTCGCGCAGTGATCGCGCGGATCTCCTCCGGGTCGGCCGTGCGGTGCCGGGTCTGCAGGTAGACGCCCAGCAGCCCGGAGAGCAGCATCAGGGCCACCACGCCGCCGCATCCCAGGGCCATCTTGGAAGCGTTGTTCATCGCGGCGTATAGTAAGCAGTTCTGGCCTGGGGGTGGCCCCGTCGCGGTCCCTTGCGGACGCGGCGCAGCCTGAGATCAAACCCCGGAACCTGATCCGGTTCATGCCGGCGGAGGAAAGAGCCATGAAAGAAACGCTGCCCGTCCTGCCGCAATCCCGCAACCGCGAGGAAAGCGGACAACTGCAACCGCGCGGCATTCCGACCTTCGAGGAATGCTTCCCGCGCTCGACCAAGGAAGTGCGCGCATTGCGTCACGGCGCGCACGAACTGCGCGTGCCGTTCCGGCGCGTGCTGCAGACCGACGGCCACGAGTTCGACCTCTACGACACCAGCGGTCCGCAGGGCTGCGATCCGCGCCGCGGCCTGCCGCAGGTGCGCACCTGGACCGCGCGGCACCCGACGCAACTGCTCGCCGCGCGCGCGGGCGAGTTGACGCCGGAGATGGCGTGCGTCGCGGCGCGCGAGGGCGTGGCGGCGGAGTTCGTGCGCGCGGAGATCGCGGCGGGCCGTGCGGTGATCCCGGCCAACCGCCTGCACCCGGAACTGGAGCCGATGATCATCGGCCGCAAGTTCCGGACCAAGATCAACGCCAACATCGGCAACTCGGCGACGCACTCGTCCATCGCGGAGGAAGTCGAGAAACTGCAATGGTCCATCCTGTGGGGCGCGGACGCGGTCATGGACCTGTCCACCGGCGCGAACATCCACCAGACGCGCGAGTGGATCCTGCGCAATTCCCCGGTGCCGATCGGCACGGTGCCGATCTATCAGGCACTGGAGAAGGTGGACGGCGATCCGGCGAAACTGAACATCGAGGTCTACCTGGAGACGCTGCGCGAGCAGGCCGAGCAGGGCGTGGACTACTTCACGGTGCATGCCGGCGTGCTGCTGCGCTACATACCGCTGACCGCGGATCGGCGCACCGGCATCGTCAGCCGCGGCGGCGCGATCCTGGCCGCGTGGTGCCTTGCGCACCACCAGGAGAACTTCCTCTACACCGAGTTCCCGCGCATCTGCGAACTGCTGCGCGAGTACGACGTGACCTTCAGCCTCGGCGACGGGCTGCGGCCCGGCTCGCTGGCGGATGCGAACGACGCGGCGCAACTCGGCGAACTCAAGACGCTGGGCGAGTTGACAAAGATCGCCTGGGACCACGGCGTGCAGGTGATGATCGAGGGGCCGGGCCACGTTCCGCTCCATCTGGTGAAGGAAAACGTGGACCTCGAACTGCGCGAGTGCTACGAGGCGCCCTTCTACACGCTGGGCCCGCTCGTCACCGACATCGCGCCCGGCTACGACCACATCACCAGCGCGATCGGCGCGGCCAACATCGGCTGGCACGGCACCGCGATGCTGTGCTACGTGACGCCGAAGGAGCACCTCGGCCTCCCGAACCGCGACGACGTCAAGGCCGGGGTGATCGCGTACAAGATCGCCGCGCACGCCGCCGACGTCGCCAAGGGTCTGCCCGGCGCGCGCGACTGGGACGATGAGTTGTCGCGCGCGCGCTTCGAGTTCCGCTGGGAGGACCAGTTCGCGCTGGCGCTGGATCCGGTCACCGCGCGCGCCTACCACGACGCGACACTGCCGGCCGAATCGGCCAAGACCGCGCACTTCTGCTCGATGTGCGGCCCGAAGTTCTGCTCGATGCGCATCACCGAGGACGTGCGCAAGATGGCGGCGGAGGGGATGGCCGCGAAATCGGCGGAATTCCAGGCCGGTGGCGCGCAGATCTACCGGGAGGCGCCTTGACCGGCATTGGCGATAGGATGTCGGGATGTTGATTTCCGCCCTTTTCGCCCTGGCCTCGATCCTGCAGGATCCGCCGCCCGATGCCGCCCAGGCGCCGTTGTCTGCCGCGCAGGAAATTGCTGCCGCGCTCGAAGTCGCCGCGAAGAAGAACCAGCGCGTGCTCCTCGTGTGGAGCGCGGACTGGTGAGGGTGGTGCAAGAAACTCGACTCGCTCTTCCGTGAGAACAGCGAGATCCGGATGAAAGTCCTGTACGAGTACCGGGTGGTGCATGTGAACGTGGGTAAGTTCGACGCCAATCTGGATCTGGCGGAAAAATACGGCGCGAGCCTGAAGTCGCGTGGCATCCCCTTCCTGACAGTGATTGACGCCTCAGGCAAGCCGCTGGCGAATCAGGAAACGGGTGCCCTGGAGGCCGGGCCCGACCACGATCCGAAGAAGGTGATGGATTTCCTGTCCGCCCATCAGGCGGAGCCTCTGATCGCTGCCGAGGTGCTGGCCCAGGCGCTCGCGCGGGCGGCGGCGGCGGAGAAGCGCGTGCTGCTGGCCTTCGAAGCGCCTTGGTGAGGCTGGTGCCACAAGATGGAGTCCGGTCTGGAACTCCCGGCGGTGCGACCCCTGATGGACAAAGATTTCATCACCTGCTGGATTGACGTGGACCGCATGAAGGGCGGCGCGGAGTTGGAGCAGAAAATGAACGGCGGCAAGCAGGGATTGCCGTGGTTCGTGTTCCTGGAGCCGGATGGCAAATCGATCGTGGACAGCGACGACCCCACCGGCTCGAACATCGGCTGCCCCTTCAGCGAAAAGGAGGTGGAAGCCTTCCGCACCGTGCTGAAGCAGACGCGCCTCCGTCTTACCGATGCCGAGGTCGGCACGATCGCGGACGCCCTGCACGATGCCGGTGAGCGCGGCGAAAAGGCGCGCAAGGCGCAGGAATCCCCGAGCAGCCGTTGATCGGCGCGGCCTTCGCTCTGCTGGCGCTTCAGCGCTCGGCCGATGCGGGCGGCGCCGGGTACCACGCCATCCCGTCGGGCTCGCGGCCGGCGGCGAGCCAGCGCACGACCACGCGCTGCGCCAGATCCACCTCGGCGATCCGATCGGCGTTGGCGAGCGCGACGTAGGCGCGCGCGCCGTCAGGAGTCACCACGATGCCGATCGGCACCGGGCTGTCGCCGAATTCGTCGAGCAGGCGGCCGCCCGCGCGGTCTGCCTTCACCTGCGCGGCGAAGTCAAGTGAGGCGGTCTCCTTGCGCTCGCGCGCATCGTAGAGCCGCAGCACGCCGGCCTGCGCGCAGGAGACCAGAACAGTCCGTGAATCGGGCGTGAAGGCCACGCGAATCGGGAAGCCCTCCGCGGGAAGGTCGCCGAGACTCTCCAGAGTGATCGGATTCAGAATGGTCAGCGTGTCGGTTCCGCGGTTGCCTACCCACAGCGCGGAGCCGTCGGGCGCGACGGCGAGACCCTCGGCACCCGCGCCGGTCGGCACGAAGTCCATCGCCCGCCAATCGTTCGGCGGCGCCTTCGGCGCATGGATGTTGGTGAGCGGCCACACCGGCGTGACACCGCCACCGCCGATGTGACTCACGAAGAGCGCACCGTCCGGATGGCGCGCGACCATGTGGCCGACCGGCTGCGGAACCGGGATCTCACTCACCGTGGCACCGTCCGCAACGCGCACGCGCAGCAGGGTCTTGCGCTCCTCGGCGGTGACCCAGACGTGTGCGCCATCCGGATCGAAAAGAATGCCGTGGGGGCGAGCAGCCAGCCCGAGGTCCAGTGTGCGTGTCGACCGCTCGGCGACGAGGTCGAGCACGGTCAGGGAGCAGCCGGGCATGGCGGCGCCGTAGTTCGCGACCACCGCGATCCGGCCATCCGGGGCAACCGCCACCTCGTGCGGGCCGACGCCGACCGGCAGCCGCACGCGTTCGTCGCCGGTTCCCAGGTCGAGCAGGGAAGCGCTGGCTTCGGCTTTATTGAGGACCACCAGGCGCCCGGCCTGGGGCAGGGCAATCAGCAGCAGGAGGAGGGCAGACATGGACCGGATGATAGCCGCGGCCGGGGAGCGGGCGGGCGGGTGGCCTTGACATCGTTACATAATCATGTGACTATATAAGTTGTGACACATGCAAAGACTCTCGCCGCGCTGGCCGACCCGACCCGCCGGCGCATGTTCGACCGCCTGCGCCGGCGGCCGCGCACCGTCGGCGAACTCGCGCGGCTCGCGCGCGTGAGCCAGCCGGCGGCCTCCCAGCACTTGCAGGTGCTTCGCCGCGCCCGCCTCGTCACTCTCCGCCGCGCAGGCACGCGGCACTTCTACTGCGCGAACCCCGCCGGGCTCGTCGCGCTCCGTCGCTACGTCGAGTCGCTGTGGGCCGACGCGCTGCGGGCTTACGCCGAGCAGGACACCACCCGTCATGACTGAATCCGCTCTGCCTCCGATCGAATGCTCCGTCGTCGTGCCCTGGCAGCCGGAAGAGGCCTTCCGCCGCTTCGTGGACGACTTCGCGAAGTGGTGGCCCCATCGCACGCATTCGATCGGCGCCGAACGCGTGCGCCGGGTGGTCTTCGAGGCGCGCCCCGGCGGCCGCATCTTCGAGGAACATGCCGATGGACGTCGCTTCCAGTGGGGCTGCGTCGAAGCCGTCGAACGGCCGAGCAAGGTGCGTTTCACCTTTCACCCTTCGCGCGGCCCAGCCACCGCGCAGACGGTCGAGGTCCGCTTTGCCGCGGCGGCCGGCGGCACGCGCGTGGTCCTGACCGCGACCGGCTGGGAGAATTGGGGCCGCGGCGCGGCGCGCGCTCGCAAAGGGTATCGGCTGGGCTGGAACTACATCCTGCGCGACTGGGCCGGGCGCCGTACCGCGGGAATGCTCGCGATGGACGCGCTCGGCGGCATTGCCCGCGTAGTGCGCGTCCTGCGCGGCGGCACCGCGGCAGCCATCCGGCGTGCCGGCGGCGAGATCGAAAGCGCGCAAGTACCCTGACGGCCCATGGCTGTCGAAATCACCGTCACCTATCAGGGCGATCTGCGCTGCGATGCCCAGCATGGACCGAGCAAGGCCCGCCTGACCACCGACGCGCCGGTTGACAATCAGGGCAAGGGCGAGAGTTTCTCGCCGACGGACCTGGTTGCCACCGCGCTCGGTACCTGCATGCTGACGATCATGGGCATCGTGGCGCAGCGGCACGACATCGCGCTGAAAGGCGCGACGGTGAAGGTGGAGAAGCACATGGTCGCGGATCCGGCGCGGCGCATCGGGCGGCTGCCGGTGACGATCTCGGTGCCGGGAAAACTCGACGCGCAGCAGCGCAAACTGCTGATGGCCGCGGCCGATGGCTGCCCGGTGCATAAGACCCTGGGCGAGCGCGTCGAGATGCCGATCACTTGGCAGTGGGCCTGACCGCAATCTCGAACTCGCGCCGGCCTCCGCCGGGTGCAAGTTCGAGGATCTCACTGCCGCCGTCGGCGCGCGCGGTGCCCGCGGGCAGGCGCAATTTCAGGCTGGCAGGAGCCGTCAGGCCCGGCGGCAGTTCCACGAAGCCGCGCACGCGGCCGCGCGCAAGTTCGGAGCGGACCTCCAGGGAGACCGGGCCGAAAAACGTCGGCATTCGCGCCACCGCGATGCGCCCGCCGTCCTCCAGCCACGCGCGCGGCGTGGCGTAGAGCAGGCACAGGGCGTCGGCGCGACCGTCGCAGTCGAGGTCGAAGTCCTGCACCAGCAGGTGGCGCAGCGTCAGAAGGAAGAAGGCGTTTGCCGCCGCGTTCGGCGGCAGATACATCGCGCGACCGTGCTCGTCGAGCGGCCGCAGGCCGCTGCCTTCGCAGCCGATGAATGTGTCGCGCGTCATGCCCTGCGCGAGTTTGCCGTAGAAGGAGACGAGCGCGCTGTCGGCTTCGTCGCGCCGCAGCAGTTCCTCGGCGAGGCGCAGCGTGTAGAGGTCGTCGAGCGCGTCCTCGTTGGCAAAGAGGCCCGAGTGCTGATGGAAGCGGAGCAAGCCCATGCACAGGCCGCCGCGCCGGAGTTGCCAGTCCACCATGGCCGCGGTGCGCGGAGAATCCGGCCCGAAGATCCCGGAGTCGTGGACGTAGGGCGCGATCAGATTCCAATACGAACCCTGCATCGTTTCCGTCAGCAGGCGGTAGGGCTGCTCGACGCCGAACAGCGCGATCGGCACGAAGGGCGGATCAACGTCCGTGCGCTCGCTTGCTGCGACCGCCTCGACCACGCGCGCGCGCAGCGTCGCGGCGGCCGCTTCGAAACGCGCGGCCTGCGTCTCCTCCGCGCCGCCGAGGTCGCGCAGCACGAGCGCGAGGTCGCGCAGCCCGCGCCAGAACGCGGCGTTCGCGTAAAGATTGTGGCAGGGCGTCTGGATGTCGCCGCAGTAGGCCTGCGCAGGCACGAGGCCGGTCTCGGCCTCGATCCAGCCCAGCGCGCGCTCGGCCTCGGGCAGCACGAGCGACAATTGCGCACGCGTCCATACGGCGTCGCGACGAAAAAAGTGGGTCCAGGCGAGCAGTTGCAACTTGTAGGCGACGTCGCTGCAGGGGATTCCGTCCTGCAGCGGTCGCGCGAGCAATGGTGCGACGAATCGTTGCGCTTCCGGCACTCCGCAGGCCATCAGCGCGCGTGCCGCGTCGCCGCATTCGGCCTCAAAAGTGGTCTCATAGAGATTGCCGGCGGAATAGTTCAGCACGTCGCCCTGCGCCAGCAGCAGTGTGCCGACGATCAGCGCTCGGTACGCGGCGTCCACGCGCTCCTCGCCGGTCTCGACGCTGGCTGCGCCTGCCACGACCCGAGACCAGTGCTCTGCGCAACGCTTGCGTTCAGTCTCGTAGGATAGACCGGGCTGGTCGCGCGTGCCATGGGTAAAGAGGAAGAGGTCGGCGGGCCGGCCGTGCTCCGCAGTCCCGGCCAGCGCGCGCTCCTCGCGATCGAAATCGAACGAGTCGTTGCAGCGGGCGAGGATCCGGCCGTCCTCCTGAAGGAGAAATTCGCCGCGATTCCGCAGCGGCTGCGTGCCGCCGATCCGCGCAATCACCCGCGCTTCCGCGCTGGCGGTGAAACGGATGCAGAGGACGGCGTCCTCGCTGTCCAGAGTCACGAAGGCTTCCTGTTGGATTCGGATGCCGGCATGCTCGTAGGCAAGTTGCACGATCGGCATCCAGCCCTCGGCGAGGCGCGGGCCGTCAAGGCGCGCGAGATCTGCGCCATAGGGCTCGAAGGATCCGTCACGGTCACCAAGGAAGAACCTGACCGGCGCCAAGGCTTCGTCGCGCCACGTTGTGGTTCCCGCGTGCAGATTCACGCCGCTGCCGTCGCTGACGAAGCGCGCTTTCACCGCAGATCCCGGCGCGGAGAGGACGATCGGATAATGGCGGAAGTTCGTGTTGACGTAGCGCAGCGGCGGCAGCAGATCCGCGAAGAAGTCGTAGGTAGGGCCCTCTGGGAGTCGCAATGCGAATTCACCCCAAAGATCGAAACCGGAATCGAGGCACTGCTGCAGCGACGGAACACGGCGCAGCGCCGCTTCAGCAAGTGCGCGATTCTCGGACGTCAGACCGTCCAGCGCGGCGCGCAGCGCGTCCCAGGCCCGCGGATCGGCGATGTCGCCGAGGCCGGCAACCGCTCCCATCTGCGGTTCAGGATCCGTGCCGGGCGCGAGATAGCGCACGAGGTCGGCGCCGTGGACCTCCCATGTGGAGATGCCCAGAATCCGCAGCGCGTCGTAGCGCGCGCCGGCGGGCCGCGACTCGTCGTGCGCCATCTCCGCAGCCAGTTCGATCGCGCGCGCGAGGCGCAACGCCAGCGCCGTGTCCCCGCCGATGACCTCGCGCAGCCGCTCGCGCGGTCCGACGCCGACCTGCGAAAGCCCGTTGACCAGCCCGCCGCCGACCACTACCGCTTGCCAGTGGGCGAGCGGCTCGCCCTCGCGCGGCAGCGCAAGGTCCAGCAGCGCGCGCAGTTCCGCGGTCTGGTTCGCGTGGCCCGCGGCGATGGCGATCTGCCAGATCGCCGGGATGCGCTCGTGCTCGCGGGGCGTGCCCGGCTGCAAGCCCTCGAGCAAATGGTGCAGCGGGCTCTCCGGAGGCGGCGGGTCGGCGCCTGCCGCGCGGAGACGCAGCGCGCGCAGATCCAGAAGCGCGCCGCGGATCGCGCCTTCGGAGCGCGCCGTCACGCGGCTGTGGCCTGCGGGCAGAGCGAGGCGGCCGAGCGTGCCGGTGCGATACGTGCTCCAGCCGCCCGTGCCGGCGACGCGGTGCGCGAGCCGTCCGCTCGCGGATTCCACGACGAGCGTGTTGCCGGCGACCGCATCGTCGCAGGCGTAATCCAGCATCACGTCCCACTCGCCGGCGCGCTCCGTGCGCACTTCCCACACCGCGCGGTCGCCGGCGCTGCTCCAGTAGCCGAGATTCTGGAACGGCGCCTCGAAGATCAGCGTGTCGCCGTGGATACGAGCGGTGGCCGCAGAGAACGTCAGCGAGCCGTCGGCATCCGCGGTCACGAGAGCGGGCCGGTTGCCTGCGAACGCCTTCGGCGGCTCATCCGCAGCCTGCAGGTAGGCGATCAGATCCGCCATGTCCGCAACAGAAAGCACGGATTCAAAGCCGGCCGGCATCATCGAGGCGCGCAGGTCGCGGATCTCCAGCACGTTCGAGCGCAGCAACTCGACTTCGCTTCCGCCGAGAGAGATCAGGCGCAGGCTGCCGGCGCTCTCGTCGCGGACGATGCCCGTCAGATAGCGCCCGTCGCGGGTCCGGACCAGATAGTTCGCGTACTCCGGATTGATCGCGCGGTTGGGGTCGAGGATCGCGAGCAGCAGCGCCTGCGCGGAGCGGTCGGACAGCGCACCGAGATCGGGGCCGATCGGCGTGCCGACACCGTCCAGGCTGTGGCACAGCCCGCAGTTCTGCGCGAACAGGCTCGCGCCGTGCATGGGATTGCCGCGCAGTTCCCGCACTTGCGCGTAACGAGCGACGATCGCGTCGAGATCGCGGTTCACTTGCACGCCGAGAAGGCCGGAGGCGCGCGCACGGATCTCGGGCTGTGCGTGCTCGAGCAGCAGCGCGCGCCGCGAAATGTCCAGCACGGCGGCCAAATCCTTGCGCTCCGCGATCGTGTCAAGCAGCAATGCGATGGAGGCTTCGCGCGCGAGCAGTGCGTCGAGCGCGGCGGAACGCAGCGCGGGACCGATGCGATCCCATGCGCCGATCAACGCTTGCGCCGCGCGCGGGTCAGGGATCCGCGCGAGCGTCTCGATCGCAGCGCGCTGCATTTCGATCATCTCGCTGCCTCCCAACAGCGCGCCGAGCGCGCGCACGTCGTCGGCGAGGCGCGTTGCGTCGCGCCCAAGCAAGACCAGGGCGCGCAGGCGCAACCAGGTCTCCGCCCCGGCGTCGCCCGCCACGCCGCGCGCGCGCGCCGAAATGGCCGGAAGCCGACTGGCGCCCGCCCCGCGCCGATCCTCGGCCTCCAGCAGCACCGCCCCGAGGTGAATTGCCTCGTCCCACCGCCCGTCCTGCACGGCTTCGCGGATCCGCGACAATGCGTTTCGCAGCGCCGCGCCGTCGTCACTTTGGACCGCCAGCGCAATCCATTCATCCTGGGAGTCGGAGTCCGCAGTGGAGAGAATCGCGGACAGGTGCGGAAGCGCGGAGGAGAGCCACGCCGCGCGGACGTGCGGGTCTGGATCGCGCGTCGCGAGCGCTTGGGATATCGCCGCGCCGGCCTCGGGCCGACGCGCTTCGCCGAGCGAGCAGGCGACCTGCGCGCGCACTTGGCCGCTCGGGTCGCCGGCCAGCGCGGCGACGGCCTGAAAGAGCGCGAGGTCCGCGTCGAGCCACGGCTCCGCGAGGCGCGCCGCAACGCGCCGAACGCCCGGGTGAGGATGCAGGAGGGCGGCGCGCACATCATCCGGCCGGAGTTCGCCGAGCAGTGCGAGGATGGACAGTGCCTGTGCGATCGCGCCCGCATGGGCATTTCCGTGAACCAGTGCGCGCAGGATGGCGACAGGCGCCGGGCCGGCGCGTTGAGTGAGTTGCGCCTGGATGAGGTCGCGCGCCGGACCGTTCGGCGTGGAAAGTTCCGCCGCGAGGCGATTCTCGTCCATGCGGTCGAAACGAGGCGCTGGCCGCCGCGGGCGATCCGCCGGCACAACGCGCCAAATCCTTCCCAACTCGGCGCCGGCGCGCACGTCGAGTTGCGCGAGGCGCTCCTCGGGGATCCAGGTCGGATGCTCGATCACGAAGCGCGCCATATCCACGACGTAGAGCGCGCCGTCGGGGCCGGTGCGCGCCTGCACCGGGCGGAACCACGGGTCGGTGGAGGCCAGGAATTCGCTCGCTGTCTCCTCCGGTGCGCGCGCGCCCGCGAAGGTGGCGCCGTCCGGGCGCAGCACGAGGCGAGTCACGAGGTTATGGACCGGTTCGCAGGTGAAGGAGTTGCCCGCGAACTCCTCGCCGAGCAGGACGTCGCGATAGAGCCCGACGCCGCAGCCGGAGGTCACGCGACCGGCGGCGTCGGGCTCATTGAAGCGTGCGAGGATGCGACTGCGCGGGAAGACGCGGTTCGCGTCCGGATCGCGCGGGACCAGCACGGAGGTCAGCGGCGGAACGACGTGCGGGTTGCGCCGCAGATACCGCTCCTCGAGCGGATAGTGGCGCAGAATCGTGCCGTTGTCGCAACCGAAAGCGTTGCCGAAATCGTCGCGGCAGCGGCCCTGCTGCGTGATGCCCGTGACCGGCTCGATCTCGCCGGTTTCGGGGCGGATGCGGAAGTCGCGCCCGCCGAGTTCGACCGAGGCGCCGGAGAAACTGGTGACGGTGCCGACCGGCTGGCCGCTCGCGCCGTAGATCCAGCCGTCGAGGCCGAGTTCCAGGCTGTTGACGCGCGCCTGGAAGTTGTCGGTGCGGAAGCCGCTGTAGAGCGCACGCACCTCGTCGGCGCGGCCGTCGCCGTTGCGGTCGGCGGCGTAGAGGATGTCGTTCGAAGCGCACACGAGCGCGCCGTCGCGCCAGACGGTGACGCCGGTGGGGAAGGGGATGCCGTCCAGAAAGATCGTGCGCGTGTCCGGGAGGCCGTCGCCGTCCGTGTCCCGCAGCACGACGATGCGCCCGCCCGGCGCGCCCGCGCCGTCCATCCCCAGAGGATAGTCGCGCATCTCGCAGACCCATAGGCTGCCGTCGGGGCCGAAGTCGAGGGCGACCGGGCTCGCGACCAGCGGCTCCGCGGCGACGAGTTCAACGCGCAAACCGTCGTGCGCTCGCAACGCCTCGCGCGCTTGCTGCGGCGTCTTCGGCGGAACGCCCTCGGTGCGACCGACGTCCACGCCCATCACCTTGCGGAACTCCGCAGGGATTTGCGCGCGCACCGCGTCTACGATGCGCTGCTCGACGCCCGTCGCGAGGCGCGTCGGGCGGTCGTAATAGATCATCGCGCCCTCGGCCTCGTAGCCGCCCTCCTTCAGAATGCGCTCCGAAGGGATGTAGCACGGAACGTCGTTCGCGTAGGCGGTGACCCAGATGCGCGCCGCGTCGAACTCGCGCTTCAGGCGCAACGCGTAGTCCACCACGACCTCGCCGCCGAGAAAGACCAGCGCGAGGCCGTCGCCGAAGGTCCAGGTGGCGACGGGATAGTCGAGTTCGGTAGGCAGCGCTTCACCGCGTGCGAGGCGGTCGAGGTTTTTCTGCGCGTGGTAGGCGACCGCGCCGCCTTGTGCGAGCCGCGCCTGCCACTCCTCTTGCGTGGGCAGGCGGTCGAAGGGGAGGCGGATTGTTGCGAGGCGCGCGGTCAGCGGCCCGGCGAGGGGCTGCGTCCCGCTGCCGAGCAGGCGCACCACCTCGTCCGCGATCGCGCGGCCGTTCTGCTGCGCGAAGGCGAGGCCGAAACCCGTTGGATTCGCGTCCGCACCGCAGCCGATCGTGATCAAGGCAACCGCGCCCGCCCGGTCTCGCTCCAGGAACTCCGCTGCGTAGCCGGCCCAGTCGCCGCAGATGAAGTTGTCGTTGCCGCCGAGCGTGGTGCAATGACAGGCGTAGTTGGCGACCAGTGCGATCAGTGCGCCGTCGGCGTTTGTCGCGGCGAGGAAGGGGAGATCGTGGTCCACCGGGCCACCCGCGGTGCGGCGGTTGGCGGCCATGGGCAGGCTGCCGCGGCCCGTGGCCAGCCGCCCGGGCTGCAGATTCACGACCGCGGCGTGCGCGGCCTCGGCCATCCTCTCACCGAGCCACGCGGAGTAGCGATCCACCCGCTCCCGATGCTCGGCGGGCACGTCGGCGCCGAACATGTTCGGGATCGAGTCTTGCAGCAAGGGTCCGGTGTGCGTGTGCGTGGAAGCGATCACCAGCCGCGTGCGCGGCAGGCCGATCGCGCGCGCGAGCCGCGCCGCCGTCATCTCGATCAGCCACGCCGGCACTGCCGCGTTGTCCACCGACACCAGCACCGCCGGGCCGTTGACGCCGTCGTCCACGGCCAGCGCGCGCGCGTACAAACGTTGCACCACGGTTTCAGCCTGTGTGCCGCGCGCCGCGTAGCCGGAGAGCCGGATCGGCATCTCCGGCGTGACGTCCACGCGCGCGGCGCCGATCCGGAACGGCGCGAGTTCCTGCTGCGCGCGCGCGAAACCGGGCGTCGTGAGCAACACGGCGCCCAGGATCCAGGCGGGGGAGCGAGGGATCACCACGCGAGCGTATCCTGCGCCTCGGCAACGGCGTGAAGACCTACCTCTCCGGCATTCAGCCCAGCGGGCTGCTGCACCTCGGCAACTACTTCGGCGCGATCGGCCAGCACATCGCGCTGCAGCAGCGGCCGGGGCGGCACTTCTACTTCATCGCCGACCTGCATGCGCTGACGACTGTGCGCGATCCGGAGGCGCTGCGCCGCAACGTGTTCGAAACGGCGGCGACCTACTTGTCGCTGGGGCTGGATCCGCAGAAATCGGTGTTGTGGCGGCAGAGCGACGTGCCGGAGGTTACGGAGATCGCATGGCTCTTGAGCACGGTGACCGGCATGGGGCTGCTCGAGCGCGCGCATTCCTTCAAGGACAAGACCGCGCGCGGGATTTCGGCGAGCGTCGGGCTGTTCACCTACCCGGTGTTGATGGCGGCGGACATTCTGGCGTACGACGCGGATTTCGTTCCGGTAGGGCAGGATCAGGTCCAGCACGTCGAGATGGCGCAGGACATGGCCGGTTCCTACAACGCCGTGTATGGCGAGGGCGTGCTGAAGCGGCCGGAGTGCCTGCTGCCCGAGGCTGGCGCAGCGAAAAAGGTGCCGGGCCTCGACGGGCAGAAGATGTCAAAATCCTACGGCAATGACATCTGGATCTTCGAGAGCGGCAAGGCCCTGAAGAAGCGCGTCGGGCAAATCGTCACCGACTCGCGCCCGCCGGAGGAGCCGAAGGATCCGGAGGGATTGTTCCTGTTCGAACTGCTGGCGCTGTTCCTGGAGGCGGGGGAACTGGCCGACTGGAAGGTGAAGGTGCGCCGCGGCGGGCCGGGTGCGCCCGGCTACGGGCACCTGAAGGCGAGGCTGGCGGAGGCGATGGAAGCATGGTTCGCGCCGGCGCGCGCGCGGCGTGAGGAACTGATCGCGAATCCTGACCGCGTGGCGTCCGTTCTGGCGGACGGCGCTGGGCGCGCGCGTGAACAGGCGCGTGACGTGCGCGACCGTTGCTATCGCGCCTGCGGGTTGTGCTGATGTGCGAGCGTTTACCCGGCTGCAAAGATCTGATCGCACCCTCGAGTGCATCGCATACTGTCAACTCCCCTAGCGGAAGTACTCAGTCAAATCCGATCTCCTGATGGCTTCGCTTTCAATCCGCGGAGGAGCCAATATCCCTCTCGTGATCGAGATAATCCTCTCCTTACTTGAATCAGGCTCTATAAAACGTGGGAAGCATAACTCAGAAATGCACTGAGTCCAAGAGCATTCACAATGGCAACCGTCTTGGAGTGATCGCGATCCAGCAGCCGAGATAATGTCAATTCGTGCGATGCGAATCGGTATTGGCCACGATTCACAGGGTGAGAAATTCGACTAGATGCGTGGTAGCGGAACCAGAGCCAGTCAATAGGTTGAGGATGGATCTCGGATTCGCACATTTTCCCAGATTCCAGATTGACTCTCGATAAATCGGCACCAGATAAATAGAGTTCTGCGGTTGTAAGGACAACAGGAATGATCATTGCATCTTCTCTGGGCATGATTATCTCCAGGTTTCTATTCATGCAATTGATCAGCCCTGCAGCGCCGAGAATGGCCTGAGAGACCGACTTCTCCACATCATCCCGATCTTTCCATCCACCGCCATCGCCTTTCTTGCCTGAATCGAATGGTAACCCGAGTTCGAACAAGCGCTCCGTTGAAAGTGACGGGGAGAACGTGATGGCCTGTCCGCTGAATTCGTCAAGTCGCTGGAATATGTCAAAGAGTAGTTCGTGCGAATTGTTATCGCGCCGCACAAAGGGAACACTTGAGAAGCACCAGGCCGTCGAGGAGTCGACGCGCTTGCACTCGAGAACCAGGTAGGTCGGACGATCCCTGTGCTTAAGAACTGCATCAATGCGAGAGTGCTGATCGCCTACATCGACTGGCAATTCCGCGGCCTCGAATAGGAATTTTGAGGTTCGCAACTCGAATAGCCTTTCAGTTTCCCTCAATACTGATTGATGAAAGGCATGTCCGTGCTTGTTAATCGCGCTAGTTATTCCTTCCTGGATTGGGTCGCTGCCGGTGCCTGTGGATCTGGCCGTCTCGGGGTCGTGGCGAGTCACTCCGCCTGCTCCGGCTCGATCCACTCCGCCAGGAACAGGTTCGTGCTGCGCGGATCCTTGGAATGGCGGTTCGACGCGAAGATCAGCCGCCGCCCGTCGCGCGAGAACATCGGGAAGCCGTCGAAGGAGGGGTTGAAGGTCACCTGCTCGTTGCCGGTGCCGTCGTCGCGGATCAGCCAGAGGTCGAAGTTGCGGCCGCCGCCGTTCTGGTTCGAGGCGTAGAGGATGCGCTGACCGTCCGGATGAAAGTACGGCGCGAAGTTGGCGGCGCCGTTGTCGGTGACCTGCACCTTGTTGCCGCCGTCGGTGTTCATCACCCAGAGTTCGAGGGTGGTCGGCCGGATCATGTCCTTCGCAAGAAGTCCCTGGTAGTCCGCCAGCGCTTCAGCAGTTTCCGGATGGTGCGCGCGATAGACGATGCGCTGCGAATCCGGCGCGAAGAACGGCCCGCCGTCATAGCCCACATCATTTGTCAACTGCTTCAGTCCACTGCCATCCACATTCATGATCCAGATGTCCAGATCCCCGCCGCGCCGGCTGGTGAAGACGATCTTCTTCCCATCGGGACTGACCACCGCCTCCGCGTCATACCCCGGCGCGTGCGCCAGCGGCTGCAATTCCCAGGTCTTCAAATCGCGCACCCAGAGGTCGAACTCGGGATACACCTTCCACACGTAACCCTGCGAGAAGTCGGGAGGAGTCAGACAGCCATCCGCATCCGCGTGCGTGGACGCAAACAGAATCGCACCGTCGCCCGGCAGGAAGTACGAGCAGGTCGTGCGCCCGAGCCCGGTGCTCACCAGCCGCCTCGCGCCGGTCAGCAGATCCAATTCAAAGATCTGGTCGCACTCCATCCCGCCGAAGCGCGCCTGATACGTGATGCGGGTTCCGTCGCCGGAGAAGTAGCCCTCGGCGTTCTCGCCGTCGGTCGTCAGGCGGCGGATCGCGCCGAAATGGCGCTCGCCGGACACCTTCAAGTCCTCGGCGAGGGCCAGGCCCGTCTCCGCGACGGCAGGGGCCTGCGCGAACATCAGCAGGAGAGTCAGCATCACGGGGCGGTTTCGCGTTGCAGCGGGACGGGATCGTACCCGCCGCGGCAGAAAGGCTGGCAGCGCAGCACGCGCCACGCCGCCAGCCCGAAACCCTTGAACGCGCCGTGCGTCTCGATCGCCTCGCGCGCGTAGGCGGAACACCGCGGATGAAATCGGCACTTGTCCGGCCCCAGCAACGGGCTGATCAGCAGCCAGTAGCCCTTCAGCAGCCACAGCAGAGCCCGCTTCATGTCGCCCGGCGCTCCGCGAGTTTGCGCGCCGCCTTCTGCGCCAGCGCGACCAGTTCCTCCGCCGCCTCCGGCGTGCGCCAGTGCCGCCGTGCCTCCTGCGGCATCAGCACCAGGTCCAGCGGCGGCAACTCCGCGCGGCGCAACCGGAAGGCTTCGCGCAGCACGCGGCGCACCCGATTGCGCACCACCGCCGACTTCGAGAACTTGCGGCTCACGGACAGGCCGTAGCGCGCGCCGACGGGGTGTAAACTCGGGACCGCAACGATTAGAATGGTGGATCCGCGCGCGCGGACCCCTTCTTGATACGCCCGGTCGAACTCGCGCTTTCGGCGCATGCGGCACGCGGCGGGGAGTTTCAGGCTCGGGGCGGACCCGCCGCGGGAAGTCAACCCGTCATGTTCCACCATGCGCGACCCCCACAATACGACCGCGCCGCGGACCGCGCCGCGCGCCGTGTGGATCCTGCCCGAGGCGCTGCCGCCGGCGGAAGGGGCCGCGCGTCTGGTGCGCGCGTGGCGGGATGCGTGGCCGACTGACGCGCCGTGGCTGGCGCTGGTGCCCGAGACGCGCCACGCCGCCTGGGTCGAGGCACTGCGCGCCGCCTTCGCCGCCGAGCCGCCAGCGACCTTCCCGGCGCTCGCGTTGCGCCGCTGTGTGCGCGCCGCCGCCGACCTTGGCGCCGCCTTGATCGCTGGCGGCCTGCCCGCCGATGAAGCGCAGGGAACCATGCGCCCCGCTCTCTTGGTGAACGTGCCGCCCACTCCCGCGCTGCTGCGCGCCTGGGCGGAACCCGCGCCCGTGCTCGGGCTCGCCGCGCGCGAGCCGCACGCGGCCGACCTCTCCGCGCTCGCGCCGGACCTCGCGGTCCTGCGCGACTTCTCGATCTGAATTCCACGACGCCATGACGACCACCACCGCCGCCGCGACGCACCGCGACCTCAAGCCGCAAGACGTCCACTCCGCCCTCGGGCGCTGGATGCTCGCCGACGGCCTGCCGATCGTGCTGGATCTCCAGAAATCGCACGGCACCTGGCTGCACGACGCGCGCGAGGGCCGCGACTACCTGGACTTCTTCGGCTGCTTCGGCTCCATGCCGCTCGGTTGGAACCATCCGGCGCTGACCGACGACAAGTGGCTGAAGTGCGTGGCGGGCGCGGTCGCCAACCGCCCGTCGAACTCGGACCTCTTCTGTGTCGAATACGCGCGCTATGTCGAGCGCATGGCCGAAGTCGCGCGCCCCGAGGGCTACGAGCACATGTTCTTCGTGGACGGCGGCGCACTCGCGGTCGAGAACGCGCTCAAGATCGCCTTCGACTGGAAGGTGCGCCGCAACCGCGCCAAGGGCGTGGACGCCGACGTCGGCCAGCAAATCCTGCACTTCGAGAAGGCCTTCCACGGCCGCACCGGTTACACGATGTCCATGACGAACACGCGGCCGGACAAGGTCCTGTACTACCCGAAGTTCGAGTCGTGGCCGCGCTGCGAGGCGCCCGAGGTGCGCTTCCCGCTGGCTGGCGCGGACCTGTTCGCGCACACGCAGGCCGAGGAAGCCTCCTTCGCGCAGGTGGACGCGGCCTTCGCCCGGCACGGCGACGACATCGCGGCGATCCTGATCGAAACGATCCAGTGCGAGGGGGGGGACCGCCACTTCCGCCCCGAGTTCCTGCAGGGCCTGCAGGCGCGCGCCGTGAAGCATGACTGCCTGTTCCTGCTCGACGAGGTGCAGACCGGATTCTTCACCAGCGGCAAGCGCTGGGGCTTCGAGCACTACGGCGTGCGCCCCGATGTGTTCGCTTTCGGCAAGAAGGCGCAGCAGTGCGGTCTGATGGCCGGGCCGAAGGTGCTGGAAGTGCCGGGCAACGTGTTCGAGATTCCAAGCCGCATCAACTCGACCTGGGGCGGCAACCTTATGGACATGGTGCGCGCGACGCGGATCCTCGAGGTGGTGCGCGACGAGAAACTCACCGACAACGCGGCCGCGATCGGCAAGTTCTGGCTCGATGGGATGCGGCAGATCCAGGCCCGCCACGACCGCGTGGCCAACGCGCGCGGCCTCGGCCTGCTCCTGGCCTTCGACCTGCCCGACGGCGCCGCGCGCGACCGCTTCCTCAAACTGCTGCGCGAGGAGGGCATGCTGGGACTCGCGTGCGGCGATCGCACCGTACGCTTCCGCCCGCATCTCGCGGTCAAAAAGGAGGAGGCCGCGACGGCGCTGGAGATGATCGAGAAGGCGCTGAAAGGGCTGTAACTGCCTGCTTCAGGGTGCGAGCCGCTTCCACGCGGCGGGCAGCGCGGCCGAGCCTTCGGGCGTGATCAGCGCCTCCTTCAGCGCCGCCACGGCCTCGTTGATCTCGACGCAGCCCGAGATCGCCGCCGCTTCCTCGACGCGCGTCAGCACCTCGCCCGCGGGCTTGCCCTTCTCGGCGGCTGCAACCGCATGCTCGAGGGCTTTCCACGCCTTCGCCGAGGCACGGTAGACCCCGTCCTTCTCGAGACGCGCCGCCTGGGCGCGCGCCAGGCTCTCGAGTTCGCCGCCCGGAAACTCGGCCGCGATCGTCAGGAAGCGCGCGCGCGCGCGCAGCGGCCGGCCGGCCTGCTCCGCGGCGACGGCTTCCTTCAGCAGTTCGGTGCCGACCGCCTCGATGCGCGCCACCAGGTCGCGGGCGCGTTTCACGGCAGGGGAGAAGTCCGCGGCGGGGCCGAGGTCGGCCAGCGGCTTGACCAGCGCGAGCGCCTCGCGATAGCGGCCTGCCGCCAGCGCCTGCTCCGCAAGTTTGACTTTCGGCGCGAGATCGGCGATCTCCAGCAGTTTGCGCCGCGCGACCAGATCGTCGAGCGCGACGTCCACCGGCGTCGCCACCGGCGCCTCCGGATCCCAGCCGGTGCCCTTTGTCAAGTTCGGGTCGCCCTCCCATGCCACGCGCCCGTCCACATCCACCAGCAGGATGCGCGGCAAGCCCCAGCCTCCCGGCAGCATGTTGTAGGCCGGGTAGATCAGGTGCTCGGTGTCGCGCAGCAGCGCGACACCCTCCATCGGGTGTTGCTTCAGCCACGCGCGGATCGCGTCCGGCTTGACGTCGTTGCTGTGCACCGCGACGATTTTCAGTCCGATCTCCGCGAACTCCTTCGCCAGCGTCGCGTAGTAGGCCGAGGTCGGGATCACGTCGTCCTGGTAGGTGGTCCAGAAGCACACCAACACGGGTACGCCGCGCGTCTCGGCCAGCCGCACCGGCTCGCCCTGCAGCCACTCCGCCGCGGCGAGTTCCGGCGGCTCGAAGCCGAGGAATACGCCCGGCACGCGCAGGCTCGCATCCTCCGCGCGCCGCAGCAGCGCGAGTTCGCGCTCGATGCGCGCGGCCGGGTCGCGCGGGTCGCGCGCCATCACGCGAATTTCCTGGTAGTCGGCGCGGCCCGTGCCGGTGATCAGGCCGAAGGAGCCGCGCACGCTGTCGCGCGGCATGCGCGTGGTGCGAAGCCATTTGCCGTTCAGGTAGGTGTCCACCTCGGCCTGGCCGTCGCCGGTCGTCACCACGTCCATGCGCAGCCGCACCCAATCCTCGCCGAGCGGCACCTGCAAGTGGTCGCGAATCGTCCATGACGCGCCCGACTTGGTGCTGACGTCGAGGAAGCCTTTGCGGTGCAGCACCACCGCGTGCGTGTTGTCGGCGTCCTTGCGGCCGAAGCACAGGCCCATCAGCGTGCCCTCCTTGCCCCAGCGCATGTCGGCCTCGAGCGAGAAGTCGCCCTCGAAGGCCGTGTCGTAGGCCAGTTCCTGCGTCTGCAGCGCCGAAGTGTCCGCGCTGACCTCCGGATCGAACACCACGTCGGCCTCGATCACCTTGCCGTAGGCGCGGTAGGCCTTGCTGTCCGACCAGCCCTCGAGGCTGTACTCGTCGTAGGCGATCTTCCAGCGCGCGAGGCTCTTGCCGGTCGCGCGCGCGACCTCGGCGTAGAAGTCCATCGCTTCCGGCATGGACCACGACGCGCTCATGCGCCGCGCGATCTCCATCGCCATCCGCGGCATGCTGCGCTCGCGGTAGGAGCGGGCCAGCGCCATGCCGTCGCTCGCGAGTCGCTGCTGCAACTTCTCATGCCGCTGATGCAGAGGGTCCAGTTTCTCCATCAGTTGGACTGCCTTGGCATGACGCGGGTCATCCCGCAGGCCGCGCAGGCTCATTTCGCGCGCGAAGGCGCGGTAGAGCGCCGCTGCGCGGTCGTCCTGCTCGAGCGCGTGCAGCGCCTCGGCTAGCCGCCACAGCACTTCGGGGTCGTCGGGCTGCACGAACCACGCTTCCTCGTACAGTTCTGCGGCCAACTGTTTGTCGCCGCGCGTCCAGGCGGCGTCGCCGTAGGACATCGGGCCCTTGACGCCCTCCGACTTGCCGAGTTGAGTGTCGCGCAACGCCATCATCCACTCCTTCCAGATCTCGTTCAGTTCGTCAATCGTCGCGGCCGGCGCGCCTTTGCCGGACAGCACGACCTCCTCGAAGTGCGCGACCGCCCGGTCCGCCGAGACGTCGCCGGCGCGCGACTGGTAGTAGGCGTGCAACGGATCGCGCAGCACCGCGCGGCCGGTCTCGGGGTCGCGCCAGTTGTAGAGGAAATACACGACGCCCCAGGTCGGACCGTACCAGGGAGGGCCCCACTCGTAACGGCCCTCGATCAGGATGCGCAGCGTAGGCGCACGCTCCGGCGCGGTCCACTCGCCCTGCTCGTCGCGCACGCCGTCATCGGGGTCGCTCATCCACCCGCGTTCCATGCGCGGCGCGAGGTCGAACAGGCGCCCCGGGTTGACTTGGTTCCAGCGCACCGAGGCATTCGACAGGATCACGGTGCCTTCGAAGAAGGATGCGTAGGCCTCGTTGAGCCAGAACGGCACGCCGTCGCCGGTCAGCGACACGAACTGGTGCGCCGCCTCGTGGAACAGCGTTTCGTACATCGTGCGGATCGAGTCGGTGCTGCGCACCGGGTCGCGCCCGTTGCTCTCCACGTAAGTCTCCACGGAATCGCCGGTGAAGTGGCCACGCGACCACTTGACCGGCGGCCCTTGGCCGAGTTTCAGATACTCGTCGCGCGTCTTGAAGATGTGAACGTTGATGCGCGGGGTCGGGTCGCCGTCGAGTTTGTAGCGGAAGAAGCGCCGGTAGGCCTGATTCATCTGCTCCATCGCGATCCCGGCGGTCTTCAGCACCAGGAATCCCGCATTGGTGCGGATGCGGTAGTTCGGGGTCTCCTCGATCCAGGCGTCCTTCCACTCCAGGCGCTTCGCATCCTCGGCCGCGACCCACTCCGGATCCGCTCCGGCCAGCGGGTCGGAGCCCGCGAAGGTGTCCTCGGTGGCGACGTCCTGTCCGCCGGTGCGGCGGATCTCGTCTATCCGCGCCAGCGCCTCCCCGTCTTCAGGCGAAATGTGAAGGATTTCCTCGAGGATTGCGATCGAAGAGTGAAAGCGCCCGCGCGCGCTGTGATCCTTCTCCAGTTTGCGCAGTTCGCGCACGTAGTCGCCGGTCAGGCGGCGAAACTCCAGCGCGGTCACGTCCAGCAGCGCGAGCCGCTCTTCAACGGCTTTGATCTCCGTGCGCGGCGCGGCCGGCTTTTTGCCGGCCGTCGCGACCGCCAGCCAGGAATGCAGCGCGTAGGCTGCGCCGTCCGCGTCCCCTTCCAACTGGCATACGTCGGCCCACAGTTTCAGCGCGCCGAGGTGCCGGTCGTCGCGCTCCAGAGCGCGTTCGACGTGCGCGCGCGCGTCGGCCAGTTTGCCTTCCTCGAGCGCTTGCCGCGCGCCGGCGAGGTGCTTCTCGAGGAAGGGGTTGTCGCCGCCGCCCGCGAAGGGCAGCGCGGCGAGCGCGAGGAACAGCAGGGTGAGGAAGCGCGGCATCAGACGGCTTGCGGAGGAGGCGCGATGGGCAGCGAGCGGCGGCGCAATTGACCGCAGGCGGCGTCGGTCTCCCGGCCCAGGCTCCGCCTCAAGGTAACCGACGCTCCAGCATCCCGCAGCGTTTGCGCAAAAAGTTCCTGCCGCGCGCGCGGCGGGCAGTGGAACGCCATGCCGGCGACCGGATTCCAGGGGATCAGGTTGACGTGGCAGCGGCGGCCGCGCAGCAGCCGGCCGAGCGCGCGCGCCTGCGCGGGGGTGTCGTTGACCCCCTCCAGCAGCACGTACTCCACGGTGTACTCGCGGCCGGTCGCGCTGAAGAGTGCATCGGCTTCGGCCAGCGTGTCGGCGAGCGCGCGCTTGCGCACGCCGGGCACCAGTTCATGCCGCAGCGCGTCGTCGGGCGCGTGTACCGAGAGCGCCAGCGTGACCTGCTTGCCCCAGGCCGCGATCCGCTCCAGTGCGCCCTTCGGGCCGACCGTGCTCAAGGTCACGCGCCGCGCCGCGAGGCCCATGCCCTCCTCGTCCAGCAGCGCGTCGAGGGCCGCAAGGGTGGCGTCGAGGTTGTGGCCGGCGTCGCCCATGCCCATCACGACGACGCGGCCGAAGGGTCCGGCCTCGCGGCGCAGCCACAACGCCTGCTCGATGATCTCGCCGCTCGTCAAGTTGCGCGCCAGGCCCTCGAGCCCGCTGGCGCAGAAGGTGCAGCGCACCGGGCAGCCGACCTGCGTGCTGATGCAGATCGTCAGGCCGCGCGTGCCGGGCATCGAGACCGCCTCCACCGTGGCGTCGTCGGGCAGCGCGAGCAGCACCTTGACCGCGCCGTCGGCGGCGGCGCTGCGCGCGGCCAGCCGCGCGCGCGGGAAGGGGTGCTCTGCCTTCAGCCGCTCGCGCAGGCCGGCGGGCAGGTCGCTCATCTCGTCCCACGAACCGGCGCCGCGGCGGAAGATCCACTGCGCGGCGCTCTTGCCGTGGAAAGCGCGCCCGCCCAGTTCCTCGCAGGCGCGCGGCCACTCGCGCGGGTGACGGTCGAGCAGGTGCGGCGCAGCGTCCACGGCCGGATCAGCCCTGCGCGGCGGCGGCCTCGGCCGCGCGGATCCGCTGATAGATCTGGAGGCCCCACAGCAGCGCGGTGGCGTCGTCGGGCGGGTTGCAGCCGCCGACCGCGGCGTGCCCGCCTCCGCCGTATTCCTTCATCATGGTGCCGAGGTGCGGGCCGTCGGCGGGCGGGCGGTTCCACGGGTTGCTGGCCGCAGTGATGTGCACTCCCGCGCGCGTCGGCAGCAGCGTGACCGCGTAGTGCAGTTCCGGATAGAGGTAGAAGGAGGCGAAGCGCTCGCGGCGGATCTTCTTCGAGCGCAGGTCCGCGAACAGCGAGCGCGCGCTGCGCTCCAGAATGTGCTCCGGGAAGGCCGCGAGCGCGAGGTCGCGGTTGCGGCAGGAGCGCTCCCAGCAGCGTTCGACGTCGGAATCCGCGCCGACCTGCGGCAGCGGCCGCACCCGCAACAGATGCACCAGCCGGTCGTGCCAAGCGTAGTCCGGCGCGCAGGTGAGCGCGCGCATCACGCGGATCGCGGGCTCCTTGCCGAACATCGCCTGCTCGGCGCTGCCGAAGCGCGCCGCGTCCACGATGTTCGACCAGTGCACCAGTTCGGCGAAGTGCTCGGGGGGGGTGAAGCCCCAGCGGGCGCGCGCGTGCTCGAGGATGATCGGCGGACAGGACGGCGCCGCCGGATCGAACTTGTGCGTGTCCGACTCCTGGTATTGCGCCGCATAGCGCTCTTCCAGGAAGGTGGTGGGGTGGTGGTCGAACCAGTACGCCGCACGCGGATGGAAGTGAAAATCCACCACCGCGAAGCGCTGGCCCGCGCCGAACGATTCCCAATCCAGAGTGCGGTCGAAGTTGACACCGGCCCAGCGCACGCCCTTCTCGCGGCCGGTGGCCTCGAGCGCCTCGGCGAGGATCGCCGCCGAGGCCATGCCGTCGAAATCGCGGTGGTAATGGATGATCACAGCGGGCCGGTACCGTACAGAATTTCCGCGGCGGGAGCGCGCGCGGCCTCGGGCAGCGCGGCGATCAGATCCTGCGTGCTCCACGCGGCAGCGCGCGCCGCGGCGTCCGCCAGGATCCGGTCGAAGGCCTCGCGCCCGCAGCGGCTTTCGATGGCCGACCACGCGCGCGCGCCGCGCGTGAGGATCCGGCCCGCGCCGAATACGTCCTCGGCCGGCAGCAGCGTGACTGGAACCGGCGGCGCGCCGAGCGCGTCTTCGGCGGTCTTCCATCCCGCGCGCAACTCGGCCGCGTCTTGCGTCCATCCCGCGCGTTCGAGCAACCGCGCAGCCGCGTATTCGGCAAGTGCCGACTCCATCGCCGGTGCGCCACTGCCGCTGCCGCGCAAGCGCACGCCGAAGCAGGAACTGGCGGCAAGCCGCGCGAGCCAGGCGCGTCGCCCGAGCATTCCGAGCCGCCCGTCCGCCGGCTGCGCAAACCAGCCGCGCGTCTCGTCCAGCACGAAGAGACCGGGCAAGGCGCGGTCGCCGAGGCCCGGGAAGGAGACGAGGGTCCACGCGCCGGCGGTTGCAGGCAGCCAGCCGTGCAGCGCGCTCTGCAGTTTCGCAAGCGCCTGCACCGGCGCGTCTGGGGTGATCGCCTGCGCGTCGAGCCGTAGATGCCACACGATGCCGCCGTGCAGGCGCTTTTCGAAGCGGCCCGCCAGGAAGAAGGGCCAAGCACTGCCGGCGCGCACCGGGGCGAAGCGCGTGCGCGCGCACTTCGCCACGGCGTCGAACGAAGCCTGCGCGGCGTCGGGACCGAGCACCGACCAGTGGCCGGCATGCTCGATCTCGAGCGTCCATTCCGGCGGCAGCCAGTTTCCCGGGCCTGGGTTCGGCACCGCGACCCAGGCCGCATCGCAGGCACCCAGGTCACCCTGCGGCGACACCGCGATGCCCCACGGCGCGAGCGCTTCGGGCCGGCCCGCGGGTGCAAGTCGGTAGAGCGCCTCGCCCGGCGCGGCGGCCAGCGCGCGCGCGCCGGGCGGCAACAGCCAGGAAAGCGGAGCGTCGGGAGCGTCGTCCGCGGGCTCTGCGCGCACCTGCACCTCCATCGCCCCTTCCGCGATCCATGCGACCAGATCCACGCGCACGGCGAGTCGCCAAGGAAACGCGCGCGCCGCGCTGCCCGGCGCGAGGCCGCGCGTTGCGTCGAAGGCCGGCGCCGGGGGTGGAATCCAAGCGTCCGGCACGCGGAAGGTGACCGCGCTGGCCAGCGCGCCCGCGAGCCCATCGGCTGCTCCCTCCCAGGTGAAGAGCACGAGTCGGTCGCCGGCGACCGCAATGCGCTCGAGCACGGCCATCGCGCGCGCCTCGCGCAGGTAGCGCACCGTGTGGCCCGCCGAATCCGGGATCCCGCCCCAGTCGCCGGCGAATTTCTCGATCGCGAAGCCGTCGAGAAGGCCGAAGTTGGATTTCCACACTGACTCGCGCAACTCGCGCGCCACGAGGTCGGCGCGCGCGCCGGGACTCTCGAGTTGGAAGCGTTGCACCAGAATGCGCGCGCCGCCGCCGGTGCTCGCGGACTCCCACGCCTCGGTCTGGCCGGCCAACGGGGCGAAGGCCGCGTAGCCGTCCGGCGGCGCACAGGCGAAGGGCACCCCGCCGGCTTGCTGGAGCGTGGCGGGGGGGAAGGCGAGGAGCAGGACGGCCGCGAAGGCCATGCCGACTCCTAGGCGCGCTCTCGGCGCTTTTGTTCGCCGCCTTCAATCAGGACTCGCGCGTTGCCGTGCCGCACCATTTCGCCGGTGATCACGAAGCGGCGCTGCGGCGCGCCGTATTCCGGCAGCGAGAACATCAGGTCGTGCAGGACTTCCTCGAGCAGCGAGCGCAGCGCGCGCACGCCGGTGCCGCAGCCGAAGGCCTTCTCGGCGATGCTGCGCAGCGCCTCGTCGGTGAAGTTCAGTCCATGGCCTTCCATCGCAAAAATGGCCTGGAATTGCTTCACCAGGGCGTTCTTCGGCTCGGTCAGGATGTGGGTGAGATCCTCGGGGTCGAGGCCGCGCAGGTGCACCTGGATCGGCAGGCGTCCGACGAACTCGGGGATCATCCCGAACTCGATCAGATCCTTGGTGTCGAGTTCGGCGAGCAGCCGGTCGCGCTCGTCGAGGTCGCGCCGCGCCTCGAGCGCGTTGGCGCTGCCGGCCTGGAAGCCGATCCGCGAGCGCCCGATGCGCCGCCCGATGATGTCCTCGATCCCGGTGAAGGTGCCCCCGCAGATGAACAGGATGCCGCCGGTGTCCACCTGGATGCAGGACTGCTCCGGGTGCTTGCGGCCGCCCTGCGGGGGGACGTTGGCGACCGTGCCCTCGAGGATTTTCAGCAACGCCTGCTGCACGCCTTCGCCGCTGACGTCGCGCGTGATGCTGACGTTCTGCGTGGTGCGTGCGATCTTGTCAATCTCGTCAATGTAGACGATTCCGCGCTGCGCGCGCGCGACATCGAAATCGCAGCCCTGCAGCAGTTTGAGCAGGATGTTCTCGACGTCCTCGCCGACGTAGCCCGCCTCGGTCAGCGTGGTGGCATCGGCCATCGCGAAGGGTACGTCCAGCATGCGCGCCAGGGTGCGCGCCAGCAGCGTCTTGCCGGAGCCGGTGGGACCGACCAGCAGCACGTTCGACTTCTCGAGTTCGACTTCCTTGAGCGCGGGATCGCCGCTGAGAGCCGCGGCGCGGCGCGGCGCGTCGAGGCGCTTGTAGTGATGGTGCACCGCGAGCGCCAGAGTGCGCTTCGCCAGCGCCTGCCCGTACACGTACTCGTCCAGGAAGGCGACGATCTCGCGCGGCGTCGGCACCGAGGGCGCCGAGTCGGCTGCGGCGGAACCGGTGGTGGCGCGGGGCTTGGTCTGCTTGAGCCGCTTGTCTTCCTCGTGGAGGATCGAGTTGCAGATCTCGATGCATTCGTTGCAGATGTAAATCCCGGGGGGGCCGGCGATCAACGAGTCCACCTGCCCGCGCACCTTCTCGCAGAAGGTGCAGCGTTCGATCTCCCCGCGGTCCGTGTTGCGGGCCATGGATCCAGTGTATCCGACGGCGCGCGACGGCCCGGGGGGGCCGTTCAGGCCTTGATCTGGCCGATGATCTGGTCCACGAGGCCGAATTCCACGGCTTCCTCCGCGCTCATGAACTTGTCCCGGTCGGTGGCCTTCTCGATCGCCTTGAGCGGCTGGCCGCTATGGCGCGCGAGGATCTCGTTCAGGCGCTCGCGCAACTGCAGGATCTCCTTGACCTGGATCTCCATGTCCGCCGCAGTGCCCTGCGTGCCGCCCCACGGCTGGTGAATCATCACGCGCGAGTGCGGCAGGATGTAGCGCTTGGCCTTCTTGCCTCCGGCCAGCAGCACCGCGCCCATCGAGGCGCACTGGCCGATGCAGTAGGTGGCGACGTCGCACTCGATGTACTGCATGGTGTCGTAGATCGCGAGACCGGCCGTGACCGAGCCGCCCGGCGAGTTGATGTACATCTGGATGTCCTGCGTCTTGTTCTGCTTGGCCAGGAACAGCAGTTGCGCGACCACGACGTTGGCGACCATGTCGTCAATCCCCGTGCCGAGGAACACGATCCGGTCCTCGAGCAGCCGGCTGTACAGGTCGTAGACCCGCTCGCCGCGGCCGGTCTTCTCGATGACGTACGGGATGGAGAATCCTTGTGCGGGCGTGACGCGTTCGGTCATGGCGGTCTCGGTTTCTAGCCCCGCGCGGGGGCGGACTCAAGCGCGAATCAGCGGAGCGGCGCCGGTTCGGGCCGCCGCTCCACCAGGGACACGAGGTGCATGCGCACCTTCTCCTCCATCAGGTCGGCGCGCAATTGGTCGCGCCTTCCTTGTTCCTTGAACCAGCGACGCAACTCGCCCATCTCCACGTTCTGGCGCAGGGCGAGCGCGCGCAGCGCGCCTTCCAGTTCCGAGTCGCTGACGCGAACCTTCTCCTGCTGCGCGACCTTGCGCACGATGAACCAGTGCTTGAGCCGGCGCTCGGCGGACTGCCGGACCTCGGCGCGGTGCTGGTCGGCGGCCTGACTGGCCTGATCCTCGGTCGCGCCTGACTGCTTCATCTGCTCGATGCGGCGCGCGAGGCTCGCCTCGGTCTCCTCCTTCACCATGCGCTCGGAGAGTTCGATCGGCCGCATCTCGGCGATCTTCTCCAGCACGGCGAAGGCCATGCGCTCGCGCTCGCGGCGCGCGTTCTCGCGACCGATCTGGACGCCGAGTTTCTCGCGCAGATCGGGCTCGTCCTTGAGGCTAAGGTCGGCCGCGACCTCCTCCGCGGTGGCGGCGCGCGGCTTGACCACCGACTTGACGCTCACGCGCGCAGTGCCGCGCTTGCCGACCCATGCCTCCAGCGAGAATCCGGGGTGGAACTCCACCTCGATCTCGAAGGACTCGCCGGCCTTGCGCCCGCGCAGCGCGCCATCCCAGTTCTGCGGGTCCGTCCCATAGAGCGGCGCGCCGAGGCCGATCTTCAGCCCCGCGGCAGAGGGGCCCTCCTGGCCCTCGCAGGCGTAGGTGAGATCCGCCTCCGCGACGTGCTCTTCGTCCGTCGCGGCCCCGTCAGCCGGCTCGAAGCGCTGGTGATTCGTCGCCAGCGATTTCATTCCCTCTTCCACCTGCTCCGCGGTGGCGCGCGTGTCCTGCCGCTCGATCTGAATCTCGCTCCACGCCGGCAGCACGATCGCGGGCATCGTCTCGACTTGCAGGGTCAAGTCGAGATCCTTGTCCTCCGCCACCTCGATCTTGCTCGCGTCGAAATCCACCAGCCGCAGCACCTCGCTGTGCAGCGCGACCGCGCGCAGCGCGTCCGAGACCACGTGTTCGAACAGGTGTTCGCGCGCGTGCTCGATCGCGGAGCCGCCGAGCAGTTGCCGAGCCACCTGCGCCGGGATCTTGCCGGGCCGGAAGCCGGGCACCTTCAGGTGCGCCGCCGCCGCGCGGTAGGCGTGGTCGAACTCCTCGGCGATCCGCGCGCGCGGCACGCGCACCTGGATCTGCCAGAGGCAGGTGCCGAGTGATGACTTCTCGGCCTGGATCGGAGCGGCCTTGTGCACGGGCTGGACGGTGTGAATGCGGAAACGGAGGCGGAGATTGTCTCCTTCTCCGCTTTCGGCGTAAAGGTCGGTCTGGGTTCAGTCCGGCGTGCCGAAAAGCCGCTTGAACGGCTGCTTGTCCAGGAGGGGGGCGAATTCCGGCAGGTTCTTGTACTCCACGAGTTCCACCGCGTTCAGCCCGGAAGCCTCTAGCCACTGGCCGGCCTCCTTCAGGTGCCGCGAACCGGCGGCGGCGCGAGCGGCCCACACAAAGTCCTCGCCTGAGAGGGCGCGCTCGAAGGCGGTGCCGGAGAGCGCCTCGAAGATGCTCCGGAAGCCGCGGAAGGCCTCGGAGTGCTCGCCGACTTCCACCTGGCGGCGCGCGAGCGCCAACTGGTCCCGCCAGGAGTCCGGATTGTCGCGCGCATCGCGCTCGACCGCCTCAAGCAAGTAGCGCTTGCCGTTGCGGGAGCCGAGCCGGTGCAGCGTCCAGGCGACCTCCTCGCTGGACTCCGTGCGCGGCACCTCCTTGAGGTAGTCCTCGAAGGCGCGCTCGCCTTCCTTCCAGCGGAAGGCCTTCGCGCCGGCCTCGAAGGCGGCGAGATAGACGATGCGCTCCTGGCGCGGCCGCGCCGGATCCAGCGAGGCCATAGTGAGAAAATCCTGCGCGTCGTCTTGCGGGTGCACCGTCAGGAAGGTCGCGACATCGCGCTGGAAGCCCGGTTCGCGCACGCCGAGCACGTCGGCGGGCAGGCGGAAGGCAACTGCGAGCGGCATCACGGTGAGCGCGCGCAGCGTTTCGGAGAGCGAGCCGAGATCCGACTCGGATGCGGAGAGCAGGCCGGCGAGCCGCACGCCTTCCTCGCGCGGACCGTGCAGCAACAGGGTCTGGACCGCGGCCTGGCGCAGCGGGCCGGGCGGTCCGGCGGCGAGCGCGAGCCCGGTGGGCCAAAGCGTTTCGCCGCCGCGCGCGAGCACCGCGCGCACCGCAAGAGGCTGCGAACTGGCCGGGAGCGACGGCAGCAGGTCCATCAGTTCCTCCGCACCGGCGGAGTTCATCACGCGACCCAGGAACAACAGCACGGCCGGCGCGATCTGCGGCAGCGAATCTTTCGTCAGGTTGCGGTGCAGGAACTGCAGCGCCGGCTCTTGGACCTCGGGCGCGGCGGCGAGCAGCGCGTTGAGCCGGTCGGCGTCGCCGACCAGGTAGGCGGCTGCGTGCTCGGCCCATGCCGCCGCGGCGGCGGTGCGGCGTGCCAGCGTCCGGTTCTCGAGGTCGCGGAGCAGCGCTTCCAGCGAGGTGCCGGCGCCTTGCGCGGCGGCGAAAGCCGACGGCAGTGCGAGGGCCAGGGCGATCATCCTGTTCTTTAGAATATCGGCCGCGGCGGGTTTCGTCCCGCACCGGAAGCATGGAACTGGCTGCCGACTCCTTCGACGTCGCCGTGGTGGGCGGCGGCCATGCCGGACTGGAAGCCGCGGCGGCGGCAGCGCGCATGGGCGCGCGCACGGCGCTGCTGACGCTGCGTGCGGACGCGATCGGCCGCATGTCGTGCAATCCGGCGATCGGCGGGATCGGCAAGGGCCAGTTGGCGCGCGAAGTGGACGCGCTGGGGGGCTGGATGGGACGCATCACCGACCGCGCTGGCATCCAGTTCCGGATGCTCAACACCTCGAAGGGGCGCGCGGTGCGCAGCCCGCGCGCGCAGTGCGACCGCGGCGGCTACGAGCGCGCGGCGCAGGAGTGCGCGGCGAGCCAGCCGAATCTTTACGTCCTCGAGGGCGAGGCCGCGGAACTGCTGCGCGATCCCGGCGACGGGCGCATCGTCGGCGTCGCGCTCGCGAGCGGACGCATGATCCGTGCGCGCGCGGTGGTGTTGACAACCGGCACGTTCCTCGAGGGCGTGATGCACCGCGGCCTGGTACAGACCGCCGGCGGACGCATCGGTGAAGGCGGACCTGCGCGGCTCGGCGCGAGCCTGCGCGCGCTCGGCCTGCCGACTGCGCGGCTGAAAACCGGCACGCCGCCGCGCATCGCCGCGGATTCGGTGGACACCGCGGCGATGGAGGAGCAGCCCGGCGATCCGCAGCCGGAGCCCTTTTCCTTCCTCACGCAGCGCATCGAGCAGCCGCAGATCTCCTGTTGGCTGACGAAGACGACCGCGCGCACGCACGCGATCGTGCGCGAGCACCTGCACGAGGCGCCGATGTACGCCGGGCGCATCCAGGGGGTCGGCCCGCGCTACTGCCCCTCGCTGGAGGACAAGGTGGTGCGTTTCGCCGACAAGGACGCGCACACGGTGTTTCTCGAGCCGGAGGGCTACGACTCGCCGCTGCTGTACGCGAACGGGATCAGCACCTCGCTGCCGGCCGAGGTGCAGGAGGAGTTCGTGCGCACCTGCCTCGGAATGGAGCGCGCGCGCATCGTGCAGCACGGCTACGCGGTCGAGTACACGCACGTGGCGCCGCGCGCGCTGCGCCGCACGCTCGAGGCGCGCGACTGGCCGGGCCTGTTCCTGGCCGGGCAGATCTGCGGCACCAGCGGCTATGAGGAGGCGGCGGCGCAGGGCCTAGTCGCCGGCATCAACGCGGCGCTGCGCGCGCGCGGCGGCGGCGAGGAATTCGTGCTCGGCCGCCACGAGGCTTACATCGGCGTGATGGTGGACGATCTCGTGACCAGCGACCCGCAGGAGCCGTACCGGATGTTCACCTCGCGCGCGGAGCATCGGTTGCTGCTGCGCCACGACAACGCGGATCTGCGTCTGACGCCGCGCGCGCAGGCGGTGGGCGCGTCCACGCCGGAGCGCGACCGCGCCATCGCCGCGCGCAAGGAGCGCCTGGAGCGCGCGCGCGCGCTGCTCGCCTCGCGCTTCGCCCCCGGCGACGATGGCGCGAGCGGGCGCCGCCGCACGCTGCTTGACCTGCTGCGCGCGCCCGAGGCGCGTGCCGCCGATCTCTTCCCGGCCGCGCCCGAACTGCGCGGATTCGGACTCACTCCGGCGGACTGGGACACGCTGGAATCCGACGTGCAGTACGAGGGCTATGCGAAGCGGCAGACGCAGTGGGTGGAGCGCGCGGCGGAGCGCGAGATGGCGGCTTTCCCCGACGCCTTCGACTATGCGGGCGTGCGCGGATTGCGCCATGAGGCGCGGCAGAAGTTGTCCGCGGCGCGCCCGGCGACGCTCGGCGCGGCCGGCCGGCTCGCCGGCGTGACCCCGGCGGACGTCGCGCTGCTCGAGATCATGCTCGCGCGCGCGGCGCGGAATGGATCCATCCAGAGATGAGCAGCCTGCTGATCGCTCCGTGGGTTTTCAGGCGCGAGGTTCACGCGAAGGCACTCCGCGTCGTCCAAGCGGGAGGATGGGAATGCGCAGACTGCTCCGCGGCAACCAAGCGCCACTACGATCAGGGAGTCACGGGTGCGATCGATAAGTCCGCACGTGTCTTCCGTTTCCAGCCTGTGCTCCCACCGGGGCTAATGAGATTCCCGACGTGGAGTGTGTGTTCCGACCTATCCCTTCGTTCACCCTGATTCGGCAGCGAGGTCGTACCTGGCTCGATCCGCTAGCAGGGCGCTGAAAAACTCATTCCGCCTCGGACGCGGTCCTCACGGCCGATCTTTGCGTCGTCGGAACCCGCGCCTATTTGACAAGTGGCGCGGAACCCGGCTTCTTGATCTCGGCCGCGATGGCTCGAGCCACTCCAAAACCAGGGTTTCTCCTCTCAACGCGGTTCAGGCACCCACACGAATCCCCGAAGAGCCTAAAATCTTGGAGAATTGTCTTGCGCGATTGGCTTGGAGGATCAAGAGTGTCTGCATAGGATCTCGTCCTGGACGGCCCATTCCAGTTAGTTTCGCCGTGGCGATGCTGGCGGATTTTGGCTACCACGCACTCTCAACAGATAACAAGGAACAGCAATGAACATGCATCCAGCCTTCTCTCTCCGGGCAGCCACTACGCTGCTCATTCTCTTCACCGTCACGGCGGGCACAGCACAGGTTCTGGCTAATACGGGTGGTCTGCATCCCCCCACCTACGCTGATCTTCTCTGGTACTTTAACAACGGCTTCTTTGTTCAAGGGGATAACGGAGATCCAGGGACTAATGGTCAGAACGGCCTGAACGGAGCGAACGGCGGTAATGGAACCAATGGAGAGCCTGGTGAGCCCATAACTGTCCCCGCCACGGGGAGTGACGACGCGTGGGTGCTCGGTGGACACGGGGGGAAAGGGGGTAACGGTGGAAACGGCGGTAATACAACCCAACCCAATGGCAACGGAGGTGCTGGAGGTCATGGAGGCTTCGGAGGAGATGGTGGAGACGCAGAGGCTTCAGTCGTAGATGGAATCGCGGGCGTTATCGGCGGCTTCGGTGGCGATGGCGGTCGTGGAGGCAACGGTGGAAACGGCGCCGGAGAAGGAATCGGCGGCAAGGCTGGCAGTGGCGAGAACGCGGGTGATGGCGGTGACGCCACCGCCTCTGCTTCTGGTTCTGGATCTTGGAGAACAGTTGGTGGCGAGGGTGGTACCGGGGGCGCGAAGGGAACCCCTGGCAATCCGAATGGTCCGGAGGCAGATCGAAAAGGAGACGATGGCGACGATGGAATTGGCAACTAGCCGGAGAGCGCCGTAGTGACCATTCCTCATCTGATTGAGGGGATCTTGATGGACCGGGCTGATCCTGAATCGGCATGAAGGTTCAGCCCGGCACCATCGGAGCATCGCTACTCGCAGTTCTGGCTGCGGGATTGATCCTGTGGGTTGATTGCCGCGGCTCGCCACCCCTTGAGCAGGGACTTGAGCCTCCGCCGGACAAGTCGCCCCTACAAACTCCTGCTGGTGATCTCCTCCGCAATCCGGTCGAGATTCTACGGGAGGGACCCGTACGGATCATTGACAAGATCACAGGTGGCTCTCTTGATCTCACGGTGACCATCGCCGGCATAGCTGGCATAGAGATGCATCTGCGTCCAGGAAATGTTCGCAACCTGACCAGCGACCTGCCCCAGGCGTGGCTGCACTATTCCGTTCCGGGTCACGGTTCGCCGCGTATCTGCCGCTTGAATGAGGTGGCACAGTGGACGGACGGGGAATGGATTCTGACGCTTCCCTACAACGCCGGTCTGTCGGTCAGGCTCCGCCGGGAAATCATCAATGGTGAGGGTCGGCGCGGGAAATTCCTGCTGCTTCCGCATCCTGGCACGCTCCTGGATCAGCAGCGCGTCAGCGTTCCCCCTGGCATGCAGGTGATACCGGTTCAGGACATGACCATCGAAGGAATGACGCGGTGGTTTTTGACAATTGGAACCCTGCAACCGATCCTGGAGGTTGATGCCTCCGAATCGGACGCGGCCGCTTTCGTTCTTCCCGCGGCTGGACCGCACGTGGCGGGATGGATGGATTCCATTGGTGACTCGGTGTTCGAGCCCGTGGATCTAGCACCAGGTGAGACTGTCAATCTGGACCTAGACGAGCGTTCCAGACCGGTTCTGCGCGGCATCCTGTTGGATTGGCACGGTTCTCCAGTCCCGAAGGCGCGCCTCACCCTGGTGACCTCTCTCGATCTCGTGGAATACGACCACATGCCACAGGATCCGCATGCTCTCGTGACCTACAGGAGGGACGGGCAATTCTACCGTACGGCGCAGAAGACCTACCAGACGGATGAAAACGGGCTCTTCGAGTACCGCGTTCCTCGAGGGAAAGACTATGCGATCTGGTCTCACGCGCTTGGAGGCTACTGCTTCTGGAGTACCCAGCAGTCTGGATTGCCGCTCTCAGAAAACGAGGAAATCGTGCTGCACCTCCTCGACCACTCCCTGGGAAACTCCACCATCTTCCAGTTCTTCGGGTCAGATGGTCTTCCTTTTCCCGACGCCACGATCACAGTCGCGGTGGCGGGCGACGTGCCTTTCTTTCGTGCGTGGCCGTACAAGCTCCCTCTTGATGAAAGAGGGGAGTTGCGACTCATCGGATTGGAACCTGGGACTCTCGTCGGCGTATTCGTCTATCTCCAAGGTGATGATTGGCTCAATCCCTTCTACCGCCCGCCATACCCCACGATCCCTGATAGCAGGCGTGTGGAAATCCACTTGCCCGATGAGGTTCTGCGCAAGAAGACCCATTAGCAGGCTGGGAAAGGGCTTTCGTCCCGGCGCGGGTTCCGGCGACGCAGAAATCGGCCATGAGGGCCGCGTCCGGGGCGGAATGAGTCTTTCAGCAAACTGCTAGATGGCGATCCGCGTGCCTCGGATGCACGGCTTTCCACCCCGGATCCCTGGATCGAGGGTCAGCAGGTCGCGCCAGTCCATGACTTCAGGATACCGGAGAGCGATCAGTTCGAGACGCCTTCCGGCAGCGAGCCGGTGAGGATCCGGCAGATCTCGAGGTACTTGCTCCGCGTCTTGGCGATGATTTCTGCCGGAATCGGCGGCGGCGGCGGTTTGCGGTTCCAGTCCGGCAGGCTGCGCAGGTAGGTGCGGACGATTTCCTTGTCGTAGGAAGGCGGCTCCTCGCCGGGGTGGATCTGGTCGGCCGGCCAGAAACGCGAAGAGTCCGGAGTCATCACCTCATCAATCAGGACCAGATCGGCGCCGATCCGGCCGAATTCGAACTTGGTGTCCGCCAGCACCACGCCCTTCTGCGCGCAGCGCGCTGCCGCCTGCGCGAAGATGCGCAGCCCCAGTGCGTGGACGCGCTCGGCATCTTGCCGGGATCCGATGATCTCCGTCGCCTGCGCCCAGGTGACCGGTTCATCCTTCTCCGCCTTGGTGGTCGGCGTGTGCAGCACCTCCGGCAGGCGCGACGAGTTTTTCAACCCCGCCGGCAGCGCATGCTCCCACAGCCGGCCGGTCTGTTCGTATTCGCGCCACCCGCTGCCAGCGAGGTGGCCGCGCAACACCACCTCGACGTTGACCCGCTCCGCCAGCCGCGTCCAGGTGCTGCGCCCGCGCAGGGTCTCGTGGACCTCCGCCGGCACGTCGGGAATCTCCGCGACGCGCGTCGTGAGGCGCGCGGCGGGCATCCAGTCAGCGACCTCGCGCAGCCAGTACTCGGTGATGTGGGTAAGGATCTTGCCGCGGTCCGGCACGATTTCCTTCATCACGACGTCGAAGGCGCTCAAGCGGTCGCTCGCGACCATCAGCGCCATGCCCGGATGGCGCGGATGACGGTAGACGTCGCGGACCTTGCCGGTGTAGGTCAGTTCCCAGCCGGGGATGCGCAGGCCTCCACGATAGCCGGTGCCGAGCACGTTCGAGGAGGGAGCGGGGATCATGGGAGGATTGTAGGCAAGGAGGCGCTATGACGGTGCGCCAGCGTTACGATTGCGGAATGACTTCGGCCCCGGCCGCGATCGGCCTGCCCGGCTGCAAATCTTCCTCGCAGCGGGCCTTGATGCTGGCCGCACTCGCCGGCGGTGAAGGGCGGATTCAAGGCCTCTCCGACTGCCGCGACTCGATGGAACTGCTCGCGGCGCTGCAGGCGCTCGGCGCCGAGTTCGTACCCGACGGTCTGCTCGGCACCGACGCCGGCGCCGTGACCGTGCATGGACTTCAGCCCTCCGAGATGGAGGACGAAGAGGGCTCCGACGGCATTCCGGTGGGCGAGGGCGCCTCCACGCTGCGCTTCCTGCTCGCGCTGCTCGCCGCAGGCCGCTCCGAGACGGTGCTGCGACCCGCGCCGGCCCTGGCGGCCCGGCCGCATCAGGAGTTGTTTGACATCCTGCGCGGCTTCGGCGCCGAGATCGAGGCCGGCGAGGACGCGCGCGGCCCGCGCTTGCGCGTGCGCGGTGTCGGCGGCTTCGGCGCGCGCACCGTCGAACTGCCCGAATTGCGGAGCAGCCAGACGCTGTCGGCGCTGTGGCTCGCGGCGGGCGATGCGCCGATCACCTGGCAACTCGCGCAGCCCGCCGGCTCGCGCGGCTATCTCGATCTGACCGCCGAGATGCTGCGCCGCGTGCGCGGCGACGTCCTGCGCGAACTCGAAGACGGCGTGCTGTGGACCCAGGAGCCGGGCTACGGCGAACGCGCGCGCCTGCGCGTGCTCGCTGATCCGAGTGCCGTGGTGTTTTTCGCGGTCGCGGCGATGCTGCTGCGCCGCGGCATCCGCCTCGCGCGCGCGTGGAACTCGCGCCACGCGGACGCCGCGCTGATGCGCCGCTTCCGCTCCGAGGACTGGCTGACCTGGGTGCCGGACGAGAGCGGCGTCGTGCTGGTGCCGGGACCCTCGGTGCGGCGGCGCGAACTGGTGGTGGATCTCGACGAGGCGCCCGACAGCGGCCCCGCGCTTGCGGTGCTCGCCGCGCACCTGCCGCACGGTGCGCGCTTCACCGGGCTGGCGCGGCTGAAAAGCAAGGAGTCGGACCGCGTCACCGCAATGCAACGCCTCGCCGAAGCCTGCGGCGGCCTCGTCGAGAGCGGCGAGAACTCGCTCTCGATCCGTCCCGGCCCTTCCGCGACGCGCCTCGGCCATCCGGCCGCGCCGCGCGCGCAGACCGTCGTCACGCAGGGCGACCATCGCACCGCGATGGCCGTCGGGATTGCCTCGCTGCTCCACCCCGGCCTCGCGCCGGACGACCGCACGTGCGTTGCAAAATCCTTCCCGCGCTTCTGGGACGAACTGGCCCGGTTGCAGGCCTGATCGCCGCTGCGGGCCTCGCGGCCTGCACGTCGCCGGTCAGCGAGTTCCCGTTTTCGGACGGGGCTGCGGACTACGGGATTCACGCTGAAGCGAGCGACTGGCTGGAGCGCGCTGACGAAGCCGAGGCGCGCGATGCCTGGCAAGAGGCGGCCTACTATCTTGAGCGCTGGGCCGCGCAGCAGCCGGACGAGGTCGGTGAGGAGTACTGGCGGCGCCGGCTGCGGCTCGCCGAAGCCGCCGGAGGCGCCGCGGATCGTGCGCACGCGCGCACGCAACTGCTCGCACTGCATCCCGAGGACGACGCGCTGCGCTTCGCGCTGGCGGATGATCTTGCCGCCGCGGGCTGCGCCGACGAAGCCGCCGTGCTGCTCGCCCTCGACTTTGCGGATCAGGGCGTGCAGGTGCGCGCCTGGCGCCGCGCGGCCGCCTTCTACGAACAGGAGCAGCGCTTCGCTGCCGCCGCCGCGTTGCTCGAGCGCGCCGCCGCGCACCCGCTCGCGGGCGCCGCCGCCGCGGCGTGGTGGGAGCGCGCGTCCTGGCTGTGGGAGCGCGCCGGCGATCGGGCGGCCGCGACGCGCGCGATCGAGCGCGCGCTGCAGGACATCGCGCTGGGGCCGCGCGAATCCGCTGCGCTGGGACGGCTGCGCGCCTTCGAACTCGGCGCCATCGGCACGGTGGCCGACGCGCAGGCGGTGCTGCGCTTTCACGAGGACGCGGAGGTGCGCTGGAGCGCGGCGCGCTTTCTCGCCGACGCCGAGTTCGACGAGGCCGTTGCCGTGTTCGCGCACGCCCTCGCCGACCCGGATCCGCGCATCCTGCGGCTGTGCTTGCAGCAACTCGCGCGGCGCGTCGCGCCGGAGGAGAAGGCCTTTGTGGCTGCGCAGGTCCTGCCCTTCCTCAGGCACGCCGAAGCCGACCTGCGCGCGCTGGCGCTCGACGCGCTGGCCGTCAGCGCCGAACGCGCGCAGGTACCGATCCTGCTCGACGCGCTCGATCCCGCCGACCGCGCGCAGTTCCGCGCCGCGCGCCGCGCGCTGGAGGCGGTGACCGGGCGTGCCGAGCCAGCGCCGCTCGACCCGGATCTCGCCGGGCGCGAGGCACTGCGCGCGGCCTGGCGCGCGTGGTGGAACGCGCAGGCCGGGACCTGACAGAATCCTGCGGTGCGCCTCCTGATCCCCGGCGGCTGCGGCTACATCGGCAGCGCCACCGCGCGGTTCCTGCGCGCGCGCGGCCACGAGGTCTGTGTGCTCGACGATCTCTCGACCGGACATCGCGCGGCTTGGGACGGGGCATTCTTTGCCGTGGACCTCACCGACGCCGCGGCGCTGCGGCGTGCGCTCGCGGCGGCCGGCCCCTGCGACGGCGTGATCCATTTTGCGGCGCGGGCCTACGTCGGCGAGAGCGTCGCGCAGCCGCTGCGCTACTGGCGCCAGAACGTGCTGCCGGTGCTGCATCTGTGCGAGGCGCTGCCGGGCGTGCCCTTCGTGTTCTCGAGCACCTGCGCGGTGTACGGCCAGCCTGAAGCCGAGCGCATTCACGAGGACCTGCCGAAGGCGCCGGTGAATCCGTACGGCGCGAGCAAACTCGCGGCGGAGCGCGTGCTCGCCGACCGCGCTGCCGCCGGCCAGGGTGCGTATGCGGCGCTGCGCTACTTCAATGCGGCCGGAGCCGAACCCGACGGCAGTCACGGCGAGCACCACGAGCCCGAGGAGCGGCTGATCCCGCTCGCGGTGAGGTCGGCGCTGGCTCTCGGGCCGCCGCTGCAGGTCTTTGGGCAGGACTGGCCGACACCCGACGGCACCTGCGTGCGGGATTACGTTCACGTGCTGGACCTTGCCGAGGCGCACCTCGCGGCCCTGACCCGGCTGCGCGGAGGCGCGCCAGGCGGGGCCTGGAATCTGGGCACTGGGCAGGGGGCCTCGGTCCGCGAGGTGCTGGCGTCGGTCGCGCGCGCGGTGGGAACTCCCGTGCCGCACGCCTTTGGCCCGCGCCGGCCGGGCGATCCAGCCCGTCTGGTGGCTGACCCGGGGCGGGCCCGCCGGGACCTGGGTTGGAAGCCGCGCTTTGATCATCTGGAGGAAATCGTGCAAACTGCCGTGTCATGGTTTCGCACGCATCCCCGCGGTTACGCCTCCTGACCGGGGCGGTCCTTCTCGGCGGCCTGATCCTGCTCACGGGCGCGGTGCTTCCGCGCACCAAGACCCTCGAGCAGGTGATCGCCGGAATCCAGCAGAAGTCGGTCAGCGACACGCTGAAGATCCTGGCCGGGCCGGCGATGCAAGGACGCGGCACCTTCTCGCCCGGCTTCGACCGTGCTGCGGAGTTCGTCGAGGGCCAACTGGAGGCGCTCGGGCTTGAGCCGGCGGGGACCGACGGCACCTTTCGCCTGCAGTACGCGATGCCGTGCGTGACGCCGGCCGTCGAGTGCAGCGTGCGCTGGCCCGGCATGCCCTCCGGCGAGGATGCGCCGCAACTGGGAAAGGATTTCGCGCCGCTGCTCGGCTCGCGCGCGGGAGCGGTGGAGGCGGAGGCGGTGTTCGCGGGCTTCGGCATCCAATCCAAGGACGAGAACTGGTCGGACTACAAGGAGAAGGACGTGCGCGGCAAGATCCTGTTCGCGTTCACGCGCGAGCCCTGGGCCGACGACGCCAAGCAGAAGCGCTTCGACGGCGCGCAACCGGTCAAGGACAGCGGGTTGCGCGCGAAGGCGGTGGCAGCGTCCGAGGCCGGAGCGCTCGGCCTCGTGTTCGTGCCGGATCCTGCCTTTGAGCCCGATGATGGGCTCGCGATGATCGGAGCGCAGTCACAGCCGACCCTTTATGGCGTTGACGTCGCGCAGGTCGAGAACAAGATGGACCTGCCGCCGTTTCCCGTGATGAGTGTCTCGCGTGCGACGGCTGCGGCGATCTTCGGCACCGACATCGGCGCCTACCACGCGGAGATCGAGCGCAAGAAGAAGTCGAAACCGCTGACCACGGAGGCGCGCGTGCGCCTGGAGACGCGCTTTCACGAGGCGCCGGTCACGACCTACAACCTGGCCGCGCGAATCCGCGGCACCGGCTCGAACGGCGAAGTGCTGGTGCTCGGCGCTCACCTCGATCACGTCGGCTGGGGGGTCCACCAGGAACAGTCTGGCTCCCTCCTGCAGATTTTCCCGGGCGCGGACGACAACGCCTCAGGCAGCACTGCGCTGCTGGAGATCGCCAAGGCCTTCGCCGGCGTGGCGCCCGCGCTGGACATCCTGTTCCTGTGGTTCAGCGCCGAGGAACTGGGTCTGGTCGGCTCTGCCGCGTACTGCGAGGCGCCGCTGTACCCGATGGAGAGCACCGTCGCGATGCTGAACATGGACCAGATTGCGCGCACCGATCCGAAGGAGTTCAACCTGGGCGGGACCTGGGAGAGGAAGGATTGGGCCGACTTCGTCGCGGACCAGGCCAAGCGCGCGCGTTGCAAGTTGAAGATTGATTTCAAGGCGGGTCGCGACCTCTACGGGCGCAGCGACCAGTACTCCTTCCACCAGAAGGGTGTGCCGGCGCTGTTCTTCTTCGAAGGCGACATTGACGCGAACCTGGTCTACCACAAGCCCGGCGACGTGGCCGAGACGATTGATTGCGGCAAGATGACCGACATCGCGCGGGTGTTCGCGGCCTGTGCCTACGCAATCGCCGTGGAAGGCGTCCGCCTGCGGTGATCGGCCTGCTCGCGGGATTGCTGCTGCAGGCCCAGGAGGCCGCGACCTTCGCCGACCTGCGCGCGCGCGCCGACGCATTGCTCGCGCCGCTGATCGCGGAGGCGGACATCGTGCCGGCGGCGCGAGTCGAGCGGCTCGACGGCGCCGTGGTGTATGAGCGCCGCGGCGCTGAACCTCTGGTGATCGCCTCGAACATCAAGGTGCTGACCACGGCGGCCGCGTTGCTGGCGCTCGGTCCTGACTTTCGTTGGACGACGACGGTGGTTGAAGAGGATGGCCGGATCTGGCTCTCCAGCGACGGCGATCCGGCGCTGCGCCGCCTCGGCGACCGCGACGTGCCGGCCGCGTTCCTCGAGGCGCTGGCGCAGGCACTGCGCGCGCGGCAGGCGGTCGCGCCGACGGAGATCGTGCTCGATGCGCGGGCCTTCACGGGGCCCTTGCGACACCCACTGTGGCCGGAGGACCAATGGCAAGAGGAGTACTGCGCGCCGGTCGCCGCGCTGAGCCTGGAGGGCGGCTGCCTGGAGTTGCAGGTGTCCGGCGGCTTGCTGCGCGCCTATCCACCGGCCGCCGCGGCGTTCCGTTTCGAGCGCAAGTCCGCCGACGACGCACAGGCGTGGTCCGCGACCTGGAACGGCGCGCGCGACGCAATCCTCGTGCGTGGATCGGGCTCCGGCAAGGGACCGCTGCGCTTCGCGGTGGCCGATCCGCTCGCGGTCTATTCCGCTTGGCTGGAGGAAGGACTGCGCGCGCGCGGCATCGTGCCCGGCGCAATCCGTTTCGCCGCAGCCGAAGAAGCCGCTCCCGCGGCGGCGCCGATCTTGATCCTGAAGTCCGCGTGGACGCTGGCGGACGCGGTCGTGGTGTGCAACAAGGAGAGCGACAACACTCTGGCCGAGGTGCTGCTGCGCACGCTGGGCCGGGCCCGCGGCGGCGACGGGAGCAACGAGTCGGGCCTGAAGGCGGTGCGCGAGGTGCTCGCCGCCGTCGGCTGCGATCTGACGAGTCTGACGCAGGCCGACGGCAGCGGTCTCGCGCGTTCAGAGTCCGCGCGTGTCAATGCGTGCAGCCCGGCACTCCTGTGCGCGGTGCTGCGGAGCATGGCCGGACCGGCCGGGGAGCGCGACGGCATCGGCCGCGTGTTCTTCGATTCGCTGCCGATCGGCGGCGTCGAAGCCAAGGTACGCGACTCCTTCCGCGACCCGCTGTTCCAGCCGCAGCGGGTCCACGCGAAGACCGGCTGGATCCGCGGCGCATCGTCTCTTTCCGGCTACCTGCTGGCGCCGGACGGCGAGCCGCTGGTCTTCGCGATCCTCGTCAATTATCGCTCCGACGGCAGCGAGCGCACCAATAACAAGCGGTTCCGGCGCGTGCAGGAAGATCTGCTGGGGGAGGTGCTGCGCGCATGGCCGAAGACCGAGTGAAAGAGCGGCGCGCGGCGGCGCGCACCGCCGTGGATTTGGCATGCCAGGCGGGCGTCGTGCTGCTCGACTGGCTGACGCGGCTCGAGCGGGAGGACATCGGGCGCAAGAGCGCCGACTGCGACCTCGTGACGCAGGCCGACCTCGCGAGCGAGAAATTGATCCTCGACGGCCTGCGCGAGAGTTTCCCCGATGACGGCATCCTCGCCGAGGAATCCGGCGCGTCGAATCTCGACGCTGGCCACGTCTGGTACGTGGACCCGCTCGACGGGACGGTCAACTTCGTGCACCGTCTGCCGGTGTTCGCCGTCAGCATCGCGCGTGTGGCGCGCGGCGCGCGCGCCGAGCCGGACGTCGCGGTGGTCCATCTCCCGCTGCTCTGCGAGACCTTCGTCGCGGTGCGCGACGGCGGCTGCACATTGAACGGCGCGCCGGCGCGCGTCTCGCGCACCGGGCGGCCGGACGATGCGCTGCTCGCGACCGGCTTTCCGTACCGCCGGCGCGTGTTGAACGACAACAACCTCGAGAACTTCAACCGGCTGTTCCTGCGCCAGCGCGGGATTCGCCGCATGGGCGCCGCCGCCGCCGACCTCGCCTACGTCGCCGCGGGCCGTCTCGATGCCTTCTGGGAACTGCATCTCTCGCCCTGGGATGTCGCAGCGGGCGGACTGCTGGTGCAAGAGGCCGGCGGGACCGTGGACACGCTGGTGCCCGGCGGCGACTGGCTTCACGGCCGCAATCTGATCGCCGGCCCCGGCGCGCTGGTCGCCGAACTGCGCCAGATTCTGCTCGCTGGCCGTGGCCGCGACTACCCCGACCTCGGGGAGCGCGCGCCGTGAATCGGCGACGCGCGCGCGAAGCCGGCGTGCTGCGGCTGCGCGGTTTGCGCGCCGGCAATCTGCGCGACCTCGACCTCGATCTCCCGCTCGGCGCTTGGACTGCGATCCACGGGCCGAGCGGCGCGGGCAAGAGCGCGCTGCTGTTCGGCGTGCTCGAACCGGTGGCGCGGCGTCGTTTTCGCGTGCTGACGGATCCGCGCGCCCTGCCGGACGGCGACGCGTCCTGGCTGGCGCGCGTCGCGGACGAAGTCAGCGGGCTGACTCCTGTGATCGCCGGCGCGGGCGAGATCCCGCGCGGCCGGCGCGCGGTGCGACTCGGGGACGCCTGGGGACTGTGGGGTCTGCTCGGGCGCGCCTGGGAGCGGGACGGCGAGCACCTGTGCGGGGCCTGCGGCGCGCACTGGGCGCCGTGGCGCGCGGAGACGGAGGCCGCGGCCTGCGCGCGCCTCGCAGAGGGTGCGCAGGTGCTGGTGTTCAGCGACGCCGAGGGCGAGCGCGTCGCCGACCTGCTGCGCGCCGGTCGCACGCGCGCGCGCCTGGACGGCGCGGGCGGCCTCACGCGGCTCGAGGAATCGCCCGAGGTCCTGCCGCGCGGGTCGTGGCTGCTGATCGACCGCCTGCGCTGGTCGCCGGAGCAGCGGCCGCGCCTGTTGGAGGCCCTCGAGGCGGCGCGCCGTAGGGGGGGGGAATCGCTGCTGATCGCGGGTGCCGCGGAACGCCGGCTGCCCGCGCCGCGCCGCTGTCCCGCGTGTGGCGCGACGCTCGCACAGGACGCGCCGGGTCCGGCTGGCGCGCAGGACCTGCAGCGCTGGCTGCACGGGCGAGCCTGGAAGGAGTGGAGCACCGCGCCGGTCGCGGAGTGGCTCGCCTGGTGTTCCGCGCGCGACGGCCTCGCGGCGCGGCGCCTCGAACTGCTGACCCGGGCCGGCGTCGGTCATCTCGGCGCCGATCGCACGCTCGGCAGCCTTTCGCTGGGCGAGGCGCGGCGCGTGGAACTGGTGTCGTGGCTGGCGCTGGTGCGCAGCGGGCAGACGGTGCTGCTCGACGAGCCGGGGATGGGGCTGCATGGGCGTGAGCGTCTCGCGCTGGCCGAACTCCTGCGCCGCCTCGCGGCGGACGGCAACACCGTGCTCACCGCCGATCCGGCGCGCGAATTCCTCGAGGCCGCGCACGGGTGGGTGATGCTGGGTCCGGGCGGCGGCGCGGAGGGCGGGCGCCTGGTCGCGCAGGGCGCGCGCGAGCGGTTGCCGCCGGAGACTATGCCCGAGCCGCGCGCGGCGCGCGGCGGACCGGCTCCGGCCGAGATCCGCTTCCACGACCTGCGGCGCCGGCACCTGCGCATCCCGGAGTTGGCGCTCCCGCTCGACCGCGTGGTCGCAATCTGCGGGCCGAGCGGCAGCGGCAAGAGCACTCTGCTCGAACAGGAGATCGTTCCCCGCTTGAGGGGGGGGGATTGCGAGGGATCCATCCCGGCCGGCGGGGTCGGAGTGCTGCTCGAGCGTGCGCTGCACTGGGCGCCGGTCTCCACGATCGCGACGCTGTCGGGCGCGTGGGAGGAGATCCGCGAGTTGTTCGCCGCGGGGGAGGAGGGCCGGATGCGCGGGCTCACGGCCGCGGATCTGGTGGCGCGTCGTGGGCGCGGCGCCTGCCTCGCCTGCGGTGGACACGGCGTCGGCGCCGAGGGCCTGCCGTGCGGCGTGTGCGCGGGTCTCGGCCTGCGGCCGGATCTCGCGGACCTACGCGCACGCGGGCGCTCGCTGCGCACCTGGCTGACCACGCCGCTCGCCGAACTCGAAAAGCGTGTGCTGGGGGACCGCAGCCTGCCGGCACGCCTGCGCAATCTGGTCGCGCTGGGTCTCGGACCGCGTTGCCTCGGCGAGCGCGCGCGGCATCTCTCGCTCGGTGAGCGCAGCCGCATCGCGCTGGCGCGCGCGCTCGCGACGGCGCGGCCGGGCGCGCCGCGTCTCTTCCTGCTGGACGAGCCGTGCCTGGGCCTGCCGCGGCCCGAGGCGGAGCGCGTGATCGGGTGGCTCCACGAATTGGCCGGCCAGGGACATTCGTTCTGGGTGGTCGAGCACCACGAAGTCTTCTTGCGCCGCGCCGACTGGCTGATCGAGATCGGGCCGGGCGCAGGTGCGGAGGGAGGCCGCCTGTTGCACTGCGGCCCGCCTGTGGAATTGGCGGCGAAGGAGACGCCGACCGCGCAGTGGTGGCGAGCGCGCGCAGGAGATGGCGCGCCGCCGCTGCCTGTGCGCTGCGAATCGGCGGTGACGCGCGCGCTGCCTGGAGGTTTCACCGGCTCGGGAAGAGCCGAGATGGAGGAGGCATTGCGGTGCGAGTTGGCCATGCGGTCGCCACTGACGGAGGACTCTCCCGGAGACTGGTCCCTTTCACTGTTGACGCCTCCGACGGATTCCGCGGTGGCGCAACCGCTTGCAGACGGAAATCGCGAAGCGCCGGCCCAGCCGGGTCGGAATGCTCCGAAGTCCGGACAGGACAAGGACATCGGCGCGGGGGTCAACAGCGAAAGGGGCCAGTCTCCCCGAGTTCCCGTTGCTTGGCCTCTTCCTCCTGACCCCCGCAGCACCCTCGCCGAGGTCCTCGGTTTGACCTCGCTCCTGCCCGAACTTCGCCGTCGCGGAGTGGCACTCTGCACCGCTTGCTCCGGTGCCGGACCGTGGCTCGACCTCGCCGCCAACGCGACTGCGCAACCGGATCAGGAGTGGGTCTTCGCCGCCCCGCTGCCCGCCGATCTGCTCGCGAAGCCCGAACTCGGGCTCTGGTTGCAGGCGGCCGGATTCCAGCGGTTGATCCGCGCCGGCGCAACCCACCGCTCGTCCCGCGGCGCGCCCTTGCAGCCCCAGCCGGGCGACCTCGTGTGGCTGGACCGCCTCGCGCCGCGTCGCGATCCGGATGCGCCGGGTCGTTTGCGGGACTTGGAGCACCACCTGCATGCGCTTCGCTCCGGCGCGCTCCACGCCTACGCGCCCGACTCTTTGACATTTCCGGCCTGGCAGTATCTCCCTGGAGCCTGTCGTGACTGCGGTGCTGCCAACCCAGGCCTCGCCGCGCATCTCGGAGGCTGGAATCTGGAGTCGCTGGACTCGCGCAGCCTCGCGGACTGTCTCGCGCACGCGGCCGTGCATGCTCCGGACCTCGCCGTCTTCGCGCGCGCCGCCGCACTGCTGGAGGGCACTTCGCTGCTGCCACGCCCCTGCGGCACTCCGTATGCGGCGCTCGCCGAACTCGAACAGCGCCTCGCGCGCCTCACCGGATGGCTGCTGTTTCCGCCTGCCGGCGCCACGCTCTTGCTCGACCAGCCGCTTTCCGGTCTGCCGTTGCCGCTCGCGCGCCGCTGCGCCGCTGCCCTTCTCGCGCCTGCGGCCGGCGCCGCCTTCTGGTTCACGGACGCCGAGCACAACGCCGCACCCGCGCCCGTTTTACCGCCATCCGCTCCGCTTCCGCTCGTCCCGCATCCGGTCGGACTTGACTTCGACTTCGACCGCGCCTCCCGCCCGCCGCGCGCGCGCGCGCAGCAGCGCCTGCGCGAAGCGCTCGGCCTCGACGCGCCGTTGCGCGAGCACTTTCTGCGCACCGAAGGCGCGCGCCTGCGCGGCTTCACGACCGCCGACCTGGACCCGCAGAAATCCCCTCACCGTTGTCTGCACTGCGCCGGCAGCGGCGAGGAGCGCGGCCACCCGGCCCTCTTGCATCCCTGCCGCGCGTGCCGCGGCAGCGGCTTCACTCCCGAAATGGCCGCGGCCGAGGATCGCGGCCTGCGCTGGACCGACGTCGGCCGCACGTGCCTCGCCGCGCTGGCCGACCACTACGCCGAATCGCCCGCGCTTGGCCGCGTGCTGGAGCGCGCCGTCGTCCTCGGGATGGGCGAACTCGCGCTCGACACGCCGCTGCGAGTTCTGCCGCTCGCCGCGCGCAGCCTGGCCCCGCTCGCGCAGTGGGCGGCCGCGCCCGCCGGCCCGCGTGACGCCCTGGCGATCGGCCTCGCCGCCGCGGGCCTGGACGCCTTGGAAGCCCGGCGCCTAGCGTTTACAATCGCTGGTTTCACGCGCCGCGCGGGGACGCCGGAATGGCGCGATCAACACCCCGCCTACGCGGACGCCCCGTGACGACTCCGCCCCTCCCGCTGATCCTCCAGAGCGATCTGACGATCGTGCTGGAGACTTCGCATCCAGCCTTCGAGGAGATGCGAGACGGCCTGCTGCCCTTCGCGGAACTCGTCAAGTCGCCGGAATACCTTCACACCTATCGTGTTACACCGGTCTCGGTCTGGAACGCCGCCTCCACCGGCCTCACCGCGGCCAGGGTGCTGAAATTCCTGACGGCCAACGGCCGTTACGGCGTGCCGCCCAACTTCGAGACCGAACTGCGCTCGTGGTTCGAGCGCTGCGGGCTGTTCCGGCTGCGCGCCGACGCGGGCCGGCTGCTGCTCGAATGCGGCGACAAGCGCACGCTGCGGGAACTGCTGCACGACGCGGAACTGGCCAGCCACCTCGAGCAGGTGGACCTCGCAGGCGGGCGCGCCTGGCTCGATCGCGGGCGCCGCGGCGCCGTGAAGCACCGCCTGGTCCGTCTCGGCTTCCCGGTGCAGGACGAAGCCGGCTACGTGGACGGCGCGCCGTTGCCGATCAGCGTGCGTTCCACCAGCCGCCGCGGCGAAGTCTTCGGGCTGCGGCCCTACCAGATGGAGGCCGTCGCGGCCTTCCACCGCGCCGGCTCCGCGCTCGGCGGCAATGGCGTGATCGTGCTGCCGTGCGGCGCCGGCAAGACCATCGTCGGCATGGCGGCGATGCAGGCAGTGGGCGCGCACACGCTGATCCTCGCGCCGAACACCGTCGCGCTGCGGCAGTGGCGCGAGGAACTGCTCGACAAGACCAATCTGACCGAGAACCAGATCGGCGAATATTCCGGCGAAGTCAAGGAGATCCGTCCGGTCACTCTGACCACTTATCAGATCCTGACCTACCGTCGCAGCAGGGACACCGGCTTCGTGCATTTCGATCTGTTCTCGCGCGGCGAGTGGGGGCTGATCATCTACGACGAGGTGCATCTGCTGCCCGCGCCGGTCTTCCGCGCCACCGCCGAGATCCAGACGCGCCGCCGCCTCGGCCTGACGGCCACCCTGGTGCGCGAGGACGGCAAGGAGGACGAGGTCTTCTGTCTGATCGGGCCGAAGCGCTACGACGCGCCGTGGAAGGACCTCGAGCGCCGAGGGTTCATCGCCGCCGTGCAGTGCATCGAGGTGCGCGTGCCGCTCGACGGGGAACTGCGCATGCAGTATCTCGCGGCACCGCGCCGCCAGCAGGCGCGCCTCGCCGCAGAGAACCCGGCGAAGATCAAGGTCCTCAAACGCCTGCTCGTCCGCCACGCCGGCGAGCGGATCCTGATCATCGGCCAGTACCTGGCCCAACTCGAGCAGTTGCGCGCAGAGTTGGGCCTGCCGCTGATCAACGGCCGCATGCCGAATCGTGAACGCGAAAAACTCTACCAGGAGTTCCGCGTCGGCACCGTGTCCACGCTACTGGTCAGCAAGGTCGGCAATTTCGCGATCGATCTGCCCGACGCTAACGTCGCAATCCAGGTGAGCGGCACCTTCGGCTCCCGCCAGGAGGAGGCGCAGCGACTGGGCCGCATCCTGCGCCCGAAGCGTGACGGCCGCGGCGCATCCTTCTATTCCCTGGTCTCGGAGGCCACGCTCGACCAGGATTACGCCGAGAACCGCCAGCGATTCCTCACGGAGCAGGGATATCGCTACGGCATCGTCCCCGGCGACGCGCTGGCCGAGACCGGAATTTCCCAGACATGACATGCTGAAGGTCAATCTCGCCCGCACCCTCGCAACGCGCTCCGACAGCGAACTGGTGGACCTCCACGACCAATGGATCGGCGGAGATCCGCCGGCGCAGCGCCCGAAACTGCTGCTGGCCCTGCGCACGCGCATGCGCGACGCGCGCGCGGTGAGGGAGCGCGCGTCCGAACTCCGACATGAGCCGGCCGCCGTCTTTCGCCTGCTCGCCGCCGAATCCGGGCGTGCGCATTCCTTCGAACGGCTGCGCCGCGATGCCGAAAGCACGGGCCTCGCGACCGCGGGCCTGCGCGCCGCGCTGGCCGATCTGGTGGCCGCTGGCCTGGTCGCCGAGATCCCGGCCGCGCGCCGCAGCGGTGCCGCCGCGCAGGTCGCCGGGCCGACCTGGGGAGTGCCTGAGGAGATCGCGGTCGTGCTCGACGAGCGGCTCGCGGTGCCTGGCGGCCCGGGCGCGCTGCTGACCTTGAGCGGCTGGCTCGAGCATCGCTTGCGCCAGCGCGGGCTCAACGGCCCGGCCGGCGAGCAGGCGCGGCGCATGTACCGGCTGCTTGCCAACGAGCAGGCGCTGGCTGCGCGCGTGGACGGCCTGACTCCCGAGGTGCGCGCATTCTTCGACCAAGCCACGGTCCGCCTCGGCGGCATCGTGCCGCTCGACGCGCTGCCGGACCTCGCGCCCGGGCTCGATCCAGGACACCTCGGGCAGGCGCTGGAACAGGCTTCGCTCGGCACGCTGTGTGACCTCGACCTCGAACCCTACGGTCTCCGCCAGCGCGGTGACGTGCTGGTGATCTTCCACGAGGCGGTCCTCGCGCATTTGAAGCGCGTCGCCGCCGCGCAGCCCGCGCGCCCGGCGCAGGTTGCCTCGATCGGCACCGACTTCGTATCGAATTTCGCGCGCTTCGCCTCCTTCGTCGAGGGCGACACCGTGCGCTTCACGGTGCGCGGCACGATCTTCAAGAGCACCGGCAAGCGCATCTCCGAGAGCCTGCTGCCCAATCCGGGCCGCGAGTTCCGTCGCCTCGAGATCCTCGAACTCGAGTATCGCTTCGCGCTGGAGGCCGGCATGATTGACCGCACGGGCGAGCGCAGTTTTCGCCTGACGCCGCGCGGCCACGACTTCGTGCGCAAACCGCTGCGCGACAAGCAGCGGCTGATGCTCGACTGGCTCACCGAGGATCGGCGTCTGCCGGGCGATCTCGCGCACCAGTTGCCGCTGCGCCGCACGGTGCTGCGCTGGCTCAAGCGCTTCGAGCCCGGTCAGTGGTACGACGCGATGTTCCTGCCTTTCCTCGCGCGCAACCATTACCTCGCGACGCTGCCGGACCTCGGCCAGGCCGCGCGCGAGGCCGCGTCCTTCCCGCAGCGCTCCTCCGCGGATCTGCAGAGCCTGTCCTGGAACCTGTTTCTGTGGATCCGCAAGTACCTCTACCTGCTCGGCATCGTGGACATGGGTTACGACGCAAGCGGCCGCGCGATGGCCCTGCGCCTCACGCCTCTCGGCGCCGACTTGCTGGAGATGATCTCGGGCCGCTCGCTCGAGTCCGCCGGCCACCTGGTCATCAATCCTGACTTCGAGATCGTGCTGTTTCCGGACCAGCGCAGCCACGAACTGATCTATGAACTCGACCGTTTCTGCGAGCGCGAGCAGAAGGACACTCTCTACCGCTATCGCATTACGCCCGGCGCGCTGCACCGCGCGCTTGGCCAGGGCATGACGCTCGACGAGATCCTCGCGTTGCTGCGCCAGCACAGCCGCACGCCGCTGCCGCAGAACGTGGCGTTCTCGCTGGAATCCTGGGCGCGCAAGAGCGGCCTGGTCACCGTGCACCTCGACGGCAGGCTGCACTGCGAACTGGTCGAGATCGTGGATCGCCTGGCGCTGCACCCGAAACTGCAGCGCGCGGGCGCCGAGCGCACCTCTCCTGACAGTCTGCGCCTGCGTTTGCCGATTGACCGCGACGACCTTGCGGCGATCGCGCGCGACCTCGGCGTCGGCGTGCGCTTTCACGACGCGGCGTGACGGTTCCGCGCGGGATCTGGTGCGTGCTCTCCGGACTGGACGCGGGTCAGATCCTTGCGCACGGCGCCGCGGCCGCGGCCGCTGGCGCCTCCGCGCTCACCCTGCGCCGGCCCACGTGCGGCGCGCGCGAGGCCGTGGCGGCATTCCTCGCGCTCGGCGCCGCGACCGGCTGGCGCGCGACGCACGGTCATGCCGACTGGGCGCTGGCGAGCGGCGCCGCGGCGGTCATCGCAGGCGCGGGCAGCCTTAACGTGGCCGATTATCGCCGCGCTTTCTCCGGTCTTCTCTCCGGCGCTTCGGTTCACGACGCGGAGGAGGCGCGCGCCGCGAGCGCGGCAGGCGCGGCCTTCCTGATCTTCGGACCTGTGTGGGAGACGCCGTCCAAGGCCGGCCTGCTCGCGCCGCGCGGTCTCGAGGCCCTCGCAGACGTGACGCGCATCGGCTTGCCGGTGATCGCGATCGGCGGCATCGTCACGCTGGAGCGGGCGAGCGCGACGCGCGCGCACGGCGCGCACGGCTGCGCGGTGCTGCGCGCCGCCTCCAACGCGGAACTTCTCGAAGAACTCGTCGCCGCGTTCGCCTAATTCGGGCTCGCCAGCGGCGCGGCCGGCCACAGGATCGGCGCGGTCCAGTCACGGTCGGCATGCTGGGGGTCAAAGGTCAAGCCCGCTGGTCCCGCGCACACGAGCAGCGGGTAGGGTGCGGCCGGGTGCCCAACCAGAATCACCGCGAAACGCCGGCCCCAGGGATCCGCCGGCACGAAGCCGGTGTGCTGCAGCACCGCTGCGAGCGGAGTGCCGGTCGGATCGTCGGCGCCCGGCCAGGCCTCGCCTGGGCCGAGCAAGGGGAATTGCCACGCTCGCGGGTCCTCGCCGCGCCCGGCCGCGCGATCCATCGCCAACGCCACATGACCGGCGAGGAAGTGCAGCGTGTCCTTGGCGAATCGCTCGCGCGCGGCGTCCACCTCCGTGCGCACCGTGCTTACAATCAGTGCGATCAAGGCGCCGGTCGCGAGCACCAACCACGCGGCCTCGCGCCAGCGCATGCGTCGGCGCTCCCTGACCAAGTCTCGTGCGTCGTCCAAGTTTTCGGTCCTGCAGCCTGCGGGAGGCGAAGAGGAACTGCACGCCATCTTCCGCGCGGCGTGGCGTGAAAGGAAGGGACTTTCCGGGCCCGGTGACGACTGCGCGCGATTGAGCGTGCCGCGCGGCCGCGCGCTGCTCTGGACCACCGACCAGGTGGCGCTCGGGGTGCATGCGCGCGCCGACGCGCCGCCGGAAGCGCTGGCGCGCAAACTTCTGCTGCGCACCTTGAGCGATCTGGCGGCCGCAGGCGCGCAGCCTTGGGCCGTCCTCTGGACCATCGCCGCGCCGCGCCAGCGGCCGCTCGCATATCTCCGGCGGCTCGCCCGCGCCTTCCTAGCCGAAGCGCGGCGTCATCGCGTCGCTGTGGTTGGCGGCGACTGCACCACGGCGCGCGCGCTGGTGCTGACCTGCTCGGCGCTCGGCCTCGAAGCGCGCCGCGGCACTCCGGGCCGCTCCGGCGCGCGGCCGGGCGACGTGCTGCTGGTCACCGGGCGGCTCGGCGACGCGGTGCGGAGCGGGCGGCACCTCCGGCCGGTTCCACGTCTCGCCGAGGGCCGGCTGCTGGCCGCGACCCATCGCGCTCACGCGATGATGGACCTTTCCGACGGCCTCGCTCGCGACCTGCCGCGCTTGCTTGAGCGCAGCCGCGTTGGCGCCGCGGTGCGGCTCGAGTCTCTACCGCTCGCGGCCGGTTTGAGTGGATCGCAGCGCGCGTTCGCGAGCGCGATCGGCGAAGGCGAGGACTACGAACTGCTTGCCGCGCTCGCACCCGCCGACGCGCGGCGTGCGCTGGCGGACGCGCGTCTGCGCCGCTGCGGGATTCACGCGATCGGACGGATCACCGCTGCGCGCGGATTGCTCTGGCTCAAGGATGGCGTCGCCGTGCCCGCGCCTGCGGCGGGTTTCTCACACCGGTGGCGAGGGAGCCGCACCTGATCCGGTCGAGTTCCTCCGCCGCCCGCACTCGCGAACTCGGCCTGCGGTTGGGTCGCCTGCTGACCGGCGGCGAGTGCATCGCCCTGGTGGGGGAACTCGGCGCCGGCAAGACCGCCTTCGCGTCCGGCGTCGGCGAGGGCCTCGACGTACCGGAGCCGCTGCGTTCGCCCTCCTACTTGCTGTGCTGCGAGCATCGCGGACGCCTGCCCGTGCTGCACCTGGACGCCTACTTCACGGCACGCCTCGAGTCCCTGCTGCAAGATGGGCTGGCCAGCCGCTTCGCGCCCCCCGCGGTGCTGCTCGTCGAATGGGCCGACCGGATCCAGGAGGCCTGGCCGGCCGACCGGTTGGAGATCCGGCTGGACTGCGGAGCCGGTGAGGAGGACCGTACCCTGACGGCGCGGGCGCTGGGTCCCCAGTCGGCCCGCCTGCTTCAGGCCTGGGCTGAAATCACCCCTAGTCCCTGAACCGCCCCCCTCCGGCAGCGTTAGCCCCCATGGATTCCGGCAAGGTGCATGACGACCTCCTGGCAAGGCACCAGGCCGGGGATCCGGCAGCATTCGACCTGCTGGTGAAGGAAATGGCCCCGCGACTGAAAGGCTTTTTCCAGCGCCAAGGGTCCGAGGCAGCGACTGCGGAGGATCTGACTCAAAATGTCTTCGTACGCGTGCTCAAGAGTCTCGACCGCTACCAACCGAGCGGTCAGATGGAAGCCTACTTCCTGCGCATCGCGCGCAACCTCTGGATTGACCACCAGCGCCGCGCAGCGCGCTTTCATCGCGTCGAGGATGCCAGCGAGGAAGTGGATCAGCGGCCCGGCCCGGAGTTGGAAGTCCAGCAGCGCGACCGGGCGGCCCGGGTTCGCAGCGCGCTCGCCGATCTCGATCCCGCCGTGCGCGAACTGCTCGAACTCGCGATTCTCCAGCGGCTGCCTTACAAGGAAGTCGCCGAACTCCTGCAGATTCCGATCGGAACCGTCAAATCCCGCGTTTTCTACGCCTTGCGCAAACTTCGCGAAGAGTTGCGCGTTCTAGAGGACGAAGCATGAACCGATTCCCCGAGCCTCTGCCGCAGGATCCCGGCGCGCCGCTGCCCGGCGCGAGCGAGGAGCGCGCGCTGCTGGCGCTTGCGGAGGAGTTGCGCGCCTCCTGCCCGAATCCGGCCGTGGAACCCGGATTTGCCGACGCCGTGCGTGCGCGCGTCGAACTCTCCTGGACCATGTGGCGCACGTTGGAGACTTCGCAACTCGCGCGCGCCGCCGCGACGATCCTGGTCATCTCGATCTCGGTCGCGCCGATCGTCGCGCTGATCCAGGTGCTGCCCTGGCTGCGTGAGGAGCGCACCGTGATCTCGATGGAGCGCCAGTTGCCGCCGCCCACGGTCGAGGAGCGCGAACAGTCGCTGCCGGTCGTTCCGCAGCCGGGTGAGGCCGAGTCCCTGGATCCGCAGTGGATCGAGTCCATCGGTCGCCGCAACCGCCTGGGGCGCGCCACGGCCTCGTGGGCGCTGGCCGGATTGGCGGCGCCGCGGCCGTCCGGCGTGGTGCCGGCCGCTTGGGAGGCAGCCAGCGCGGAGGATCTGTGGCAGGAATTTTTGAGCCGCTGCTCCCAGGGCGCGGACACGACGCTTCCTGCCGGTCTGACCGCGCGCGTGGAGCAGTTGTTGGTGATCGGCGACGCGCACGACCGCGCGGCGCTGGCACCGTGGCGCTGGGTCTTGCGCGGCGAGGCCGCCACCAGCGCGGAACTGCTGCACGGCCGCGCCTGGCCAGGCGCGCCCTGGGTCGCCGAGTAGGCCGGCCGGGCGCGCGGAGCGCTTCTGGCAGGTCGCCCGGAGCGATGGCACCATGCAGCGCGGACTCTCGTCCGTAAACAGCGCTCGATGCCCCTCCTTCCCGCCCTCCTGGCCGCGGCGCTCGCCTCCGGCCGGCAAGATCCCACACCGGCAGGTCCGGTCGCCTTTCCTCTGCGCCTCGAGGACGCGGTCCGGATGGTGCAGCAACACGGCGCGGCGCTGCAGCAGGCGCGGCTGACGGCGCTGGCCGAGGAGGGCGGCATCCAAGCGGCGCAGGGAGCCTTCGACCCGGTGCTCTTCGGCGACGTGACGCTCTCCTACTCGGAAAGCCCCGCGGGGGGATTCTTCTCCGCCTTCGGCACCACCAAGACCAGCGGCCTGTCGGCGACACAGGGCTTGCGCCAGGCGCTGACCACCGGCGGTTCCTTGAGTCTGTCGGTCCATGAAAGTTACAACGACTATTCCTTCCTGCCCGATCCGCAAAGCAATGTCGCACTGAGCGCCGAGTGGAACCAGCCGCTGCTGCGCGGCGCATGGCGGCTCGCCGCGACGCAGGAACTTGAGCAGGCGCGATTCGCGAGCGATCGCGCGCACGCGGGCTTGCGGCAGACGGACACCGAAGTGGTGCAGGCAGCGGTGGACGGGTACTGGAATCTGGCCTTCGCGCAGGCCGACGTCGCAGTCAAGGAGCGGTCGCTCGATCTTGCGCGCGCGCTCAAGGAGATGACCGAGGCGAAATTCCGCGTCGGCGCGGTCGCCGAGGTCGAGGTCGTGCAGACCGACGCGGATATCGCGACGCGCACCGACGCGCTGCTCTCGGCGCGGCACCAGTCGCGGCTCGTGCAGGACGAGTTGCGGCTGCTGATCTTCGGCTTCGATACGCCGGAGGATTGGGCATTCGACTTGCAACCGGTCAGCGCGCCGCCCGCACCGGCGGGTGCGACTCCCGCGTGGGAGGAGTGCTTCGGAGCAGCGCGCGATTTCCGCGCCGACCTGCGCCAGTTGCGGGTGGACGCGGACTCCGCGCAGCACGCATGGGACGCGGCCGAACACGATCTCATGCCGAAACTGGACCTGGTCGCGACCGGCACGATTCTCGGTCAGGACGATCAGGTCGGCGACGCCTTCCAGTTTGTGGTGGACCGCGACTTTCCCGGCTTGACCCTCGGCTTGGCCTTCGAGGTGCCGCTCGGCAACGACGCGCAGCAAGGGGCCGAGCGCAGCGCGCGCTGGCGCACGTGGCTGGCCTTGCGCGCGCTGCGCGACGCCGAGAACCGCGTTGCCAATGAGGTGCGCGAGGCCGTGCGCAATCTCGGGTTCCAGTCGGAGCGCGTGGAGGTGACCCGCCGCGCGCGCGAGGTCGCCGCGCGGCAACTCGAGGCCGAGCAGCGCCGCCTGCGCGAAGGCGCGAGCACCAACTTCCAGGTGCTGCAATTCCAGACCGATCTGTCCGTCGCGGAGTCCTCCGAGGTTCAGGCGCTGATGGATCACGCCAAGGCGCTGGTGCGCCTCAACACGGTGCGCGGCCTCAACTGGGATGGCAGCCGTCCGGACCTGTCGCACCTGGACGCGTATCTTCCGGACGCGCGATTCGCGCGGAGAGTGCCCGCAGATCGTTGAGCGCGGCGAGTTCGTTGCACGCCGCGCGCGCCTCGGCGGCGCCCGGCAGCCCGTGGAAGAAATCGGCCGCGAGACGGCGCATGATGCGCATGCCGCGGCTTTCGCCGTAGAGCCCGCACACACCCTCGCCGAGCTCGAGCAGCAGGTCGGCGCGCTCGGCGGGGGAGGGATCCGGCGGAATCGCGGCGCCTGCAAAAGCCGCGGCGATCTGCGCGAAGATCCACGGCCGGCCCAGCGCGCCGCGGCCGATCGAGATGCCGGCGACGCCGGTCTCGGCCATGCGTCGGGCACTCGCGACGTCGGTCACGTCGCCGTTGCCGAGCACGGGTACCTCCACCGCCTGGACCACGCTGCGGATCAGGTCCAGGTCGGCAAACCCGGTGTACTTCTGCTCGCGCGTGCGGCCGTGCACCGTGACGGCGCAAGCGCCGGCCTCGACGACGCGCGCGGCGAACTCCGGCGCGTTCTTGTTCGCGTCGTCCCAGCCGGCGCGGACCTTGACGGTGACCGGGATGTCCACGGCTTCGACCATCGCGCGTACACACTCGGCGGCCAGCGTGGGCTCGCGCAGCAGCGCGCTGCCGCCGCCACAGCCGGTGATCTTCGGCACCGGGCAACCGACGTTCAAGTCGAGCACGTGGAAGCCGCGCTCCGCGACCTTGCGCGCCGCGCTGGCGAGGATCTCCGGATCCGCGCCGAAAATCTGCGCGGCGACCGGCGTCTCATCCTCGCCGCGCTTCAGATAACCGAGCGACTTCTCGTCGTTATAGTGCAACGCGCGGGACGAGACCATCTCCGTCGTGGTCAGTTCCGCGCCGAAGCGGCGGCACAACCGGCGGTACGCGAGGTTCGTGTTGCCGGCCATCGGAGCCAGCGCCAGGCCGTGCCGAAAACGGTACGGACCCAGCGTGAAGCCCGGCGTGCCGGAGCGCCGCTGCCCGTCTTGCATGGACGCAACATTCTACGCGCTTCGACTCGCACTCTGCGCCGCGCTGGCCGCAGGTTGCTTGGTCGCCTGCGGCGGAGAGCCGGAGCGGGACACGGCTGGCCGAGCCGGGGAACCCGGCGCGTTTGCGCTCGATCCCGCGCAACGCCGCGGATGGAGCGCGCCCGCCGGCGAGAATTGGACGCGCCGCTGGATCGAGCATCTCGAGCACGGCAGCCGCGAAGGGCATCGCTTCGCGCTCGAGCAGTTGGGCCGGACCGGCGTGGCGGCCGGTCCCGCGCTCGCGGCCGAAGCACGGGCGGCGAGCCTTGATTCCGGACGCTTTGCCTATCTCGTCAACCTGCTGACCGCGCTCGGAGCCTGTGGTGACGCGGCGCAGTGGCCGGTGCTCGGCGAGGTCCTGCGCACGCACCCGACGCCGGTCGTGCGCACCACGGCCGGCGAGACTGCGGCGCACCTGCGCCCGCCGGAATTGCTGCCGGACCTGATCGCCGCACTGCAGCGCGAGACCGAGTCCGCGCCGCGCCGCGCGATGCTCACGGCGATCGCGCGCATCGGCGGCCCTGCCGCGATCGCGGAACTCGAGGGCCGCGTACGCGTCTGGTTGACCAGCGCCGGCGGCGGCGCGGTCACCGACGACACCGGCGAGGCGTGGAACGCGCTGATGCTCGTCGAGGGGGGGGATCTGCTGCCCACGCTGATCCGCCTCGACTCCGCGCTGCCGCCGCCCTTGCGCGTGCAGGCGCTGACTGCGCGGCTGGAACTCGGCGACCGCAGCGTCGGCGAGGCCGTGACGGAGTACACCGATCCGGCGCGCTACCCCTCGGCCAAGACGCGCTCGCTGGCGCTCACCGCGCTGGCCGAACTCGGCGAGTGGCAGAAGGTGCTGGCCTGCGCGCAGGATCCCGATCCCGCCGTGCCGCGCGCGATCGCGCGCCTCTTGAGCCTGCCCAACGCGGTGGCGGCGGGCGCGGGGGTGGATCAGTTGGACGCATGGCTTGCTTCCGGCGATCAGGAACTGGCGCGCGCGGCGCTGGTCGCGCTGGTGGCGCACGGGCAGCGGCACCGCCTGGACCCCTGGTTGCAGTTGGTGCGCGAATTCCCGCTGCGGAGCGGTTCGACCGAAGCCCTGCTGCTGGTGACGCGGGACGAGTTGCTCGATCCGCGGCTACCCGGCGTGCTGCTCGCCTGCTGGGACCGGACCGAGGGCGAGCACCGTCTTGACCTGATGCGCGCGCTCACGCGCACCGGCTCGCCCGCGGCGGCGGAGCGGCTGGCGCAGACGATGCTCGACCAGAAGGTCGAGCCGGAGGTCCGCCGCCTGGCCGCGACGCTGATCGCGAACTTCCCGACCTCGACCGGGCCGCTGCAGGCCTGGTACGCGCAGGATCCCTCCGGCGCGCGCGCTGCAGATCTCGTCGCCGGGCTGGGCCGGCGACCGCAGGATCCGGAGTCGCGCGCCGCGCTGCTGCGCCTCGCCGCGGACGACACGGCGCCGGACACCGCGCGCAAGGTGGTGTTCGACGCTCTGCCGAAACTCTTCGGCTTCGAGGCCTGCGCGCTGCTGCGCGACCTCCAGGCCGGGACGCGCCGCGCCGAGGTCGGCGCCTATCTCGAGCACCTGCTGGTCGTATGGTTCTGAACGCGCGGCAATCCTTCCCTATTCGGGGGGGATGATCCGCGCCAGCGCGCGCACCGCGAGCAGTGCCGCGACTCCGCCGAGTGCCCAGACCGGGGCGGCCGGGTGCGGCACGGCGAGCAAGGCCAGCGCCGGCACCAGCGGCGCGGCGCCGAGGCCGCGGCGCACCGCCGCGCGCACCCGCGCCGGCGGCCAGGCGCGCGCGCGCGCGTCGCGCAGCGCCGGCGCGATGAGGAGGGCCGCGAATGCGAGCCAGCCGGCCGCCGCCAACCACGGCAGCGGTCGGTGCAGCAGCAGAGCCAGGGGTGCGGCGGCGGTGAACAGCGTGAGCGCGAGTCCGTAGGCGCCGGGCAGGCCCCGCTCCTCGCCGCGCGCCAGACGCGAGAGGAACATGAAGTACAACGCGTACGCGGCGGCGGCGGCGAGACGGTCGGCGGCGAGTGCGGTGTCGAGGCCGAGTTCGGCGATCGGCACGAAGAAGAAACTTGCGGCGCGCAGCATCGCCAGCAGCGCGGGACCGACGGCCCCGCGCGCGCTGCGGCCCGCGAAGTTGTAGATGCCTGCGGCGGCGATCATCACGACGGTCGCGGCGCGCGCGCCCGGCTCCGCGAGCGCGGCGACTGTGAACGCGCCGCCCCACAGCAGGCAAAGCGCCGTCGCGGCGGCCGCGGGCCGGATGCGGCCGTCCGCCAGCGGCCGCGCACGGCCCACGGCGCGATCCTCGGTGCGGTCCGCGAGGTCGTTCGCGATCATGCCGCCGTGGTAGATCGCGAGCAGGATCGCAAGCAGGGTCAGATGGCCCGCCCGCCAGGCGGCGCCGCACAGCAGCAGGCCTGCGGCCCAATCCCAGACGATCGTCGGCGCCAGGGAGGCGCGTGTCAGGCGCAGCCAGGAGAGGGGCATCAGTTCAGCAGGCGGCGCAGGTCCAGCGTGGTGACAAAGAGCAACAGGCCGATCACGAAGGCGAAGCCGACCAGGTTGAAGGCGTTGCGCGCGCGCAGGCCAACCGGCTTGCCGCGCACCATCTCGATCAGCACCAGCAGGATGTGGCCGCCGTCGAGCGCGGGCAAGGGCAGCAAGTTCAGCACCGCCAGGTTGAGCGAGATCACGCACAGGAACAGCAGCAGCGGGATCAGGCCCTGCGAGGCGAAGCCGTGCGTGACCTGGCCGATGCTGATGATGCCGCCGAGATTGGTCGCGGCGATCTCGCCGACAAAGATGCGTTTCAGGGTCAGCGCGACCTCGAGCACCGTTTCCCAGGCCTCGCGCGCGCCCAGCGCGACCGCGCGCAACGGGTTGGCGCTGCGCACGACGTGCTGCACGGGGCGCAGGCCGAGGCCGAGGTCGCGCGCGGGCAGCGGCGCGAGCGTGACGCGCAGACGCTCCGGATCCGCGGCGCCGGGCCGCATCACCATCAGCGTCAACTCTGGGGGGGGGGTCTGGGCGGCGGCGCCGGCCCGGTCGGAGATCGCGCGCCGCAGTTCGGCGAAGTCGCGCACCGCGACGTCATCCACGCGCAGGACGGCGTGTTCGTCGCGCAGGCCCGCGAGATCGGCGGCGCTGCCGGGCCGCACCGCGAGGCGCAGCCCCGGGCCGGTGCCCAGGTGCAGCAGGTCGGAGAGCCGTTCCGGCGTGACCTGCGGCAGTGCGGGCAGCGTCAGCGACGCGCCGTCGCGCAGCACCTCGAGTTCCGGCAGGCCGCCGGCGCGCAGCGCGGCGCGCAGCAGGTCCGCCGGGCGGTGCACCGGCTCGCCGCCGGCGGCGCGCAGGATGTCGCCGGGCAACAGATAACCGGCGAGGTCGCCGCGTGCGGCGACCACGCGGTTCTGCTGCTCGGACACGCCCAACTGCGCGGGGCTTGCGGGGTCCGGCGGGTCCGGATCAATCCGCAGGTCCATCTCCGCGCCGTCCCTGCGCAGGCGGAGCGTCACCGGACCCTCGGCGAGAGCGGCGTCCTCGAGGGCCAACTGCGTGGCGAGCACCCCATGCACCGGCAGGCCGCGGATCGCGAGCACGTCGTCGTCGTCGCGCAACCCGGCGCGCGCCGCCGCTCCGCCCGGAATCGGCGCGACCTCGTACTGCGGGCCGACCCCAATGCGCCGGAAGCCGAGAGCGGAGTCGAACTCGGTCGTCACGGTCAACTGTTGAACCGCTCCGTCGCGCTCGATGCGCAGGTGCACCGGCTCGTTTTCCGGCGCCAGCGCCACCGCGGTCGCGATGTGCCGGAAGCCGAGGGTCGCGCGCCCGTCCACATCGAGCATCCGGTCGCCGCTGCGCAGGCCTGCGTGCCACGCGGTGCTGCCCGGCTCGACGCTGCCGATCACCGGCGACTCGAAGGGCACGCCGATCGCGAAGAGGATCGGCAGCAGCACCAGCGCGAAGGCGAGGTTCATCAGAATCCCGCCCGAGAAGAAGAGGATGCGCCAAGCCGGTCCTACCGCCATCAATTCGCCGCGCCGCGGCGGGCCCGTTCCGCTCTCGCCCGCGACCAGCACGTAGCCGCCGAGCGGCAGCAACGCCAGCCGGTAGTCGGTGCCGCCGCGCCGGAAGCCCCAGACGCGCGGGCCGAAGCCCAGCGCGAAGACCTCCACGCGCATCCCGGCGGCGCGCGCGGCCAGAAAGTGACCGAGTTCGTGCACGAAGAGCACGAAGCCGATGCCAAGGATGGTGAAGAGCAGGGCCATGTCAGCGGCGGGCCGGCGTCAGGCGGGCGGCGACGAACTCGCGCGCCCAGCGATCGGCCTCGAGCGCGTCCGCGGCGCTGCGGATCGCGCTGCGTGGCGCCGCGGTCAGCGCCTCGGCGCACAGGCGCGCAATCTCCGGGAAGGCGATGCGCCTGGCCAGGAAGGCCTCGACCGCGGCCTCGTCGGCGGCGTTGAGCGCCGCGCCGGCGGCGCCACCCCGGCGCGCGGCCTCCCAGCCGAGGCGCAACGCGGGATAGCGCGCGGAGTCGGGCTCGGCGAAGTGCAGCGCGCGCCAGAGATCGGCGCGGAAGCCCTGCAGCGGGGCCGGAGCGCATCCCGGCCAATGCAGCGCGCGGTGGATCGGGAAGGCCATGTCCGGAGGACCCATCTGCGCGAGCACGCTGCCGTCCTGGAATTCGACCATGCCGTGGACCACCGATTCGCGGTGCAGCAGCACGGCAACCTGCTCGGGCGCGAGCCCGAACAGATGCACCGCTTCGACGATCTCGAACGCCTTGTTCATCATGGTGGCGGAATCCACCGTAATGCGCGGGCCCATGTCCCAGTTCGGATGCGCCAGCGCCTGCTCCGACGTCACGCGCGCAAGACTCTCCAGCGGCAAGTCGCGCAACGCGCCGCCGCTCGCGGTGAGGAAGACGCGCCGCACGTCCTGCGGACGGCGTCCCTCGAGGCACTGGTGGACGGCCGCATGCTCCGAATCCACCGGCACGATCGCGGCGCCGCGCTGCCGTGCGAGTTCGCAGAGATAGGCTCCGGCGCAGACCAGCGATTCCTTGTTGGCGAGCGCCAGCGTGCGGCCAGCCTGCAGCACCGCCTCGCTGTACGGCAACCCGGCCGCGCCGACCACCGCGTTGAGGCAGACTTCGTACTCGCCGGCACGCAGCAGATCGAGCAGCGCCGCGCGCTGGGAAGCATCCGCAGTGAGGTAGCGGCGCGCGGCGGAGTGCCGCTCCGCGAGGCCCTCCAGCGCGGGACCGGAGCGGTGCGCAGCCAGGGCGACGACCTGGATGCCGGGCGCGGCGGTGCGCTCGATCAGCCCGAGCGTTTGCACGCCGACCGTGCCGGTCGCGCCAAGAAGGACGAGCCGGCGGCCTGCGTCCATGCGTTCAGGAATCATACGCCCGAGGGCCCTAGAATTCGGTCCGTGAGCATCCCGACCCGCTCCGAGGGCCTGCGCTACGCCGACGCCGGCGTGGACATCACCGCGGCGGACGAGGCGATCGAGCGCGCCAAGTCGGCGATCCGCAGCACCTTCAACGCGCGGGTGCTTGCGGATGTCGGCAGTTTCGGAGGCTTGTTCCGGGCCGATGGGCTCGGGCAGGAACCGGTGCTGGTGGCCACGACGGACGGCGTCGGCACCAAGACCCGCGTCGCGGCTGCCGCGAAGCGCTTCGACAGCGTGGGCCGCTGCCTGGTCCAGCACTGCATCAACGACGCGCTGGTGCAAGGCGCGGAGCCCTTGTTCTTCCTCGACTACGTCGGGGTCGGCAAACTGGATCCCGCGCGCGTTGCCGCATTGATCACCGGCGTCGCCGACGCGTGCCGCGATCATGGCTGCGTGCTGATCGGCGGCGAGACCGCGGAGATGCCCGGCGTGTACCGCGGCGACGACTTCGATCTGGTCGGCACGCTCGTCGGCGTGGTGGAGCGCGCGCACCTTCTGGACGGCAAGCGCGTCAAGCCCGGCGACGCGCTGATCGGCCTGCCGAGCACCGGCCTGCACACCAACGGCTACTCGCTGGCCCGCCGCATCGTCGAGGAACGGCTGCGGATCGCCTACGGCGAGCCTTTCCCCGGAGACGAGCAGCGGCGCAGCGTCGCCGAGGTGTTGCTGCAGAATCACCGCTGCTACCTCGCGCCGCTGAAGCCATACCTGAAGCGCCCCGAACTGCACGCTATGGCGCACATCACCGGCAGCGGAGTTCCGGGTAATCTGCCGCGCGTGTTGAACGGGATGGGCGCGCGCGTGTCCCGCGGCGCCGTGCCCAAGCAGAACGTGTTCGAGCAATTGGTGCGCGCTGGAGGCGTGGAGCGCGACGAGGCGTGGCGTGCGTTCAACATGGGCGTAGGCCTGATCCTTGTGGTCGAGGCCGCGTGGGCGGACGATCTGCTGCAGGATCTCACGCGCCGCGGCGAGACCGCTTTCCGCGTGGGCGAAGTGGCGGAAGGAGCGGACGAGGTCGCGTGGCTGGACTGACTTTTCTGTCGCTTCTGCCTCTGCTCGCCGTGCTCGGCGCGCCGGGCCAGCCCGAATCGCTGCATCGCGCACGGCTGGCCGAGTTGCTCGCCGCTCCACGCCCGGCCGACCCGGTCTGGCGCGGCCTGCTGTTCCAGTCCGCGTCGCGACTTGATCATGCGCCATCTTCCGAGGTGCTCGCCGCCTGGGAGGCGCTGGCCGTCTCGGGAGCCGACGGCGACTTGTCCAACCTGATCCTGTACCGGCGCCGCTCCGGGTTACCGCTGCCCACCGCAGCCGTAAGTGAGGACGTGGATTCCGCGCTGGAGCGCGCCTTGGCGGCGTGGGGGGCCGGCGACAGCGGAGCGGCTCAAGCAGGCCTGCAGGACGGCCTGCGCCGCTGGCCTGCGGACGCCCGCTTCGCGTCCAATCTCGACTGGCTGGCACGGCGCCCGCCCGCCCGCGTGGCGGCAACCGCGGACGCCCGCGCACTCGCCCATGCGGTCCTCGCCGCGCGGAACGCGCTCCCTTAACCTGGAACAGCATGTTGTGCCTGACTGCCCTGATCCTTCCCTCCCTGCTGGGGTCCGCTGAGGTCTCCGCCCAGGAGCCGGCGGCACCGGCGGCGGAGTTGAAGGACGCGGACCACCGAAAACTGGGGCGGAACGTCGGCAAGTGGTTCGCGGGCAAGGTTGCCGGCGACTATGACAAGATCGAGGCGGCGAAGGCCGACCTGATCGCCGACAGCGAGGACTTCGAGAAGAAGTTGAAGAACCGCTCGATCCTGTCGCTGGTCCGCGACTGGGAGATCGTGCTCGACGTCGGTCGCGAATTTGACACCTCCGGGCCCGAGATCAAGAAAGGCAAGGCGTACGAGATCCCGCTGCCCAACGCTGCCGGCAAGTGCGGTATCCGTCTGCCTTCCGACTACAATCCGAAGAAGGCGAACTATCCCGGCATCCTGGTGCTGACCTCGGGCAAGATCACCGACGCGCTCGAGGCGATCCCCGAGGAGTTCAAGGAGCGCTACATCCTGATCGGCGTGGACCTCACCGGCCTGGAAGCGGACAGCCTCTTTAGCGACTCCGGCAAACTGCGCATGATCCTGCCGATCGGCACCGCGAGCCGGCTGTTCCGCCTCGACCGCAAGCGCCTCTTCCTGCTCGGCCAAGGCAGCCTCGGCGCGATGGCTGCGAGCCGCCTCGCCGCCGTCTATCCGGTGTCTTTCGCCGGCTGCGCGCTGGTAGGCGGAGTCTCCGCCGCCAAGACCAACTCGGGCAACCTCAATCTGCTGCCCTTCACGACCAAGGGCGACACCGCGGGGGCCTTCGCGTGGTTTGCGGAGCAGCCCCCGCGCCAGGCCTACCCGCTGACGTTGGATGTCACGCTCACCGAATCCTGGCAAGGTCGCTACTACTGGCTGCAGGCGTTGCGTTTCGACCCGTCCGACGCGGTGCCCGCCGGCAAGGTGGCGCGCTTCAAGGCGTCGGTGGATCGCGCGACCAACACGATCACGATTGACAGCGAATTCGTTTATGCGTTTATGATCTTCCTCAACGACGAGATCGTGGACCTCGACCAGCCGGTCAAGATCGTGCGCAACGGCGAGACGCACACCTTCCAGGCGGCGCGCAGCGTCGGCACCCTTCTTGACAACTTCGAGTCCACGCTCGACGCCGGCATGGTCTTCCCTGCGGTGATCCGGCGCGTGGACGTGCCGACGCCGGCTTCCCCGCAGGTCCGCACCCGCTGAACCGGTTTGGCGGCGCTTCTCGCAGCCGCGCTCGCGGGATTCGCCGTCCTCGCCGTCGAAATCCTGGGCATCCACCTGCTCGCGCCCTGGTTCGGCACTTCCGCGCTGGTCTGGTCGCAGCAGATCGGCGTGGTACTGCTCGCGATGGCGCTGGGCGGCTGGGCGGGAGGGCGCGCGGCGCGCAGCGGAGCGGACCCTGCCCGCCGGGCGGCGCTGCTGCTCGGTGCGGGCGGCGTGCTGATCGCGGCTGGACCGCTGCTGCTGGCGCCTTTCGCCCGCTGGATGCTCCCGGAGAACCTCACGCTCGACGATGCCGCGGTCTCCTTCCTGCAGGGCTCCCGCGCCGCCGCGCTGCTCTTCTTCGCGCCGCCGGTCTTCCTGCTGGCGATGGTGAGCCCGCTGCTCGTCGAGGTGCGTGCGCGCACGCGCGGCGCGGGGCTCGCCGCCGGCGAGATCGGCGCGGCGGGAACACTCGGCTCACTGGCCGGCGTGTTCGGTTCGGCCTTTCTCGCGCTGCCCCATCTCGGCGTTCGCGCAACTTTGTTCCTCACCTGCGCGGCGATGCTGACTGCGGCGGCGTTGCTGCTGCGCGGGCGCGCGGGCGCCGCGGCCGGGCTGCTCGCGTTGGCAGGCGCCGCGGGCGCGGTCTCGCCCGATCCCGCGCGCGAGGCGAACCTTCCCGCGGGCGCGCGCGTGCTTGCGGTGCGCGACTCCTTCTACCAACGCCTGCGCGTGATCGAGTTCGAGCCTTCCGGCCAGCGGTGGCTGCAGATGAACGAGGGGCTCGACTCCTTCCAATCCTGGTGGTCGCCGGACGCCGCCTGGAGCGGCCAGTACTACGACCTCTTCGCGCTCGCGCCGTTGTGCGCGGGCGTGGACTTGCAGGGGTCCGGCGCCGCGCGCCCGGTCCGCTTCTGGCTGCTCGGCGCGGGCGCGGGCAGCGCGCTGCTGCCGCTCGCCGCGGCGTTGGGAGGCCGGCCCTGCGAGGGGATTGGCGTGGAACTGGATCCCGCAGTCGCGGAATTGGGAAAGGAATGGATGCCGCTGGATCCCGAACTCGCCGCCCGCGTGCCCAGCGTGACCGGTGCCGACGCCCGCAGCCTGCTGCGCGTGGCGCCGGCCGACCTCGACTTCCTGCTGCTCGACGCCTACGCGCGCCAGTTCGAGATCCCGCCGCACCTGGCGACCCGCGAGTTCTTTGCGGAATGCGCCGCGCACTTGCGGCCGGGCGGCGTGCTCGCGGTGAACATCGGCACGCGCGATGCCGCTGCGGACGCCGGCGGGCTGCTCGCGCGGCTGGCCGCGACGGTGCGCGCGGGCTTCGGTCCCGTGGTGCGGCTGCATCGCGTGCCGCGCAGCCGCAACTGGATCCTGCTGGCGTGCAAGGATCAGCAGTTTCCGGCACTCGCCGAGTTGGCAGAGCGGATCCCGCCCGGCTGGCCGGCGGAGATCGGCGCCGCGCTGCTGCCCGGCCAGACCGTGGAGGCGGAGGATCTGCCCGCGGCGGAGATCTTCACGGACGATCGCAACGCGCTGGTCCTGCTGCAGGCGCGCTCATGGCGCGGCGGAGCGGACGAGTGAGCGCGTGGCTGCTCGCGGCGGCGGTGTGGTCGCAGTGGCCCACGGACGCGCGGGAGGTTCTCGCGTGGCACGCGGCGCGCAGCGCGGAGGACGCGCGAACGCCTGCAACCGCGGAGGATCTGCGCGCGCGGCTCTATGCCTATCAGGCGGCCGGCGCGGAAGGGGAGGCGTGGAACGCGGCCGGCCGGCTTGCGGCGCTCGACCCCGCCGACCCCGACGGCCTGCGCTATCGCGTCCAACTCTGCGTCGGTGATCCCGCGCGCTGGGAGGAGGGCGTGCGCACGGCGGAGCAATGGCTGGCGCAGAATTCGACGCGTCCGGAGCGCGAACGCGCTTCCGTGGAGGCGGCGCTCGGCGTCCTGCGAGAGCGCTCGGACGCGCGCAGCGCCGCGCTGCAGCGGCGCCATGCGCGCGCGTGGGTGCCCTGGGCGGCCGGTGCGGCGTTCCTGCTGGGAGCCGCCGCGCTCGTCCGCCGCTTGACGGCGCGGCGCTCCGGTTCCTCTTGATGGGGCCGGCCTTCATTGCGATGATCCCGGCTCATGGCGCTGTTCCGCCGCCACTCGCCTCCGGGGCGCTTGTTCTTCTCGCGCGCGGATGGTCGCAGCCTGCGCCGCGAGTTGCCGCCCGGTCTGCTCGAGAAGTTCGTGGAGCGCGTGGTACAGCCGGACGACGCCGTCGTGCAGGCTTCGTGGAAGGCCGCCGGCCAGGCCGGCTCCGCCGCGGTGCTGACGCGCTGGCCTGCCACGCTGCCGCGCCCCGAGCGAGCCCTGCTGGGCGAAGGTGACGGCAAGGAGCGCGGCCCTTGGCTCGAAGCGACCTTCGCGCGCGGCGTCGCGCTGCAGGAAGTTGCGGACGACTTCCAGCGCTGGCTCGAAGGCCGAGCGCCGCTGGAGCGCGTTCACGCGGAGCCGGTCGCGGCCGCCGCGCCGCCGACGCCTCGGCCTGGCGCGCCGCCGGCGGTCGCGTCCCCAGCCGGCGCCGAGGCGTCCGTGCACGCTCCGGCTCCGGAGCCCTCATCCGCGGCCCCGGAGGTGATCGCGCCCGGTGCGCGCCTCGCAGCGCCGCGCAGCAGGCAGTTCCGCGCGCGCCCGGACGATCTCTTCGCGCTGTTCGGGCCGCAGCATCCGGAAGATCTCCTCGATCCGGGCCTCGAAGTCCGCGTCGAGGACATTCCCTGGCTGAATCCGGGCGACCGGCTCTATTCGCCGCGGCGCGGCTCCTGCCGCGTGCTGCGCGCCGAGGACGAGCGCGGGCGCGTCGTGTTGCGCGACGACCGCGGTCGCGAGGTGGCGGTTCCGCATGCCGAACTCACCGCGGAATTCTGCTTCGACGAGGACGACAACACCTCCGCTTCCGGCGTCTGAAAAGAGCAGCGGGGCGGGAGTCCGGCTCCCGCCCCGCTGCGCGGACGCGTCCGCTTACAGGATGTCGAGAATGCCGTTTGCGACGGTCTTCTCGACGAGGGTTGACACCGAGGCGCGGTAGTTCAGATCCTCGCCGATGCGCGAGTTCCACGGCATCGTCTCCTTGTCGGCCACCATGCCGAGCCCGACGGCGGCGAAGGCCCGGCCGAGCGCGGTGAGTTTGGTGTTCTTCAGCGTCTCGATCAGCGGGCTGACCGAGTTGGTGTCGCCAATGAAGCCGATCGCGGTCGCGGTCGCGGCGAGCACCGAGAGCGTCGGGCGGCCTTCCTTCGGGTTCATGAACTCGAGGAGTTTTGCCAGGACGGTCTTGTCCTTCATCAGGCCCAGGCCGATGGCCGCCTGCTTCAACAGGTCCTCGTCGCGGCGCTTCTCGTCAATGATCTGCAGCAGGAAGCCGCGCTCGCCGCGCGCCTGCAGCAGGCCCATCGCGATCGAGCCGTAGCCGAGGAACTCGCCGCTCTGGTTGTCCTCCATCTTGTCGCGGATGGACTTGACCGCGCCCTGGTGGTCCATCAGGCCCAACGCCAGCGCGTAGGCCGAGAGTTGGTCGGAACTCTTCGATTCCTCGAACTTGCCGAGCACCGCCTCATTCACCACCAGCGCGATCGAGAGGTTCTTCTCCGCGAGTTGGAAAGCCATCACGCCCAGCGCGAGGCCCGACCACATCTCGTAGGCGGGATTGCTCTTCTTCAATTTCGCGAGCAGGAACTTGGTGACCGGCTGCTTATTCTGCACCGAGTCGAAGTCCGGGTCGGCCGAGCCGAGATAGGCCATCGAGATCGCGGTGAAGTTGCGCACCTGCTGGTCCTTGCCCTTGTCCGCCGCGTCCTCCAGCGCCGCGAAGATGTCCTTGCTGCGCGGATCGCTCGGGCGGGCGAGCATGCCGAGCGCTTGCACGGCGCTCATCTTGCTGAAGTTGCCGGCTTTCGAGCGCTGGCCGATCAGTTCCAGCGTCTGGTCGAGGACCTTGTCGCGCAGCGCCAGGTCTTCGGCCGGCAGGCCGCGCAGCAACTTGGCCATCGCGTTCGGGACGTGTGCGAGCACGATGTCGTCGTCCGTGCCTGCGGCGAGATACTCGGAGAGCCGGTTGACGACGTCAGCGATCGCGCCCGGATCCTGCAGGTCGAGCAGGCCGAGGCCGATGATCGAAGCCACGCGGATGTCTTGCATCGCCGACTTGTCGGTCAGCAGCGCCTCGAGCAGGTGATTCGCAGCGACTTGCTTGAGGCCAGGATCCTTGCTGTAGGAGCCGACCAGGCCGATGCCGTACGCCGCAAAGGTCCGCGTGCGGATCGGGACCTCGTTCTTCCCGACCGATTTGCGGCCTTCCGGCGAATTCGTCAGCAGCGGGAGCAGCACCGACTCGATCGAGGTGGCGTCCTTCAGGATGCCGAAGGAGATGGCCGCGGTTTCGGCCACTTCCTGGACCTGTGCGTCCAGGTTGGCGAGGAACAGCGTGCGCGCGTTGCTGTTGTTGTCGCGGCCGCACTTGGCCAGCGCGATCATCACGCCGGTCAGGATGTCGTAGTCCTTCTCGTCCTTCACCGCCGCGTGCAGCGCGGGCAGCACCTGCGTGAGGATCTGCTGCTCGCTCGGCGCCGAAGTGTTGTTCTGCTGGGCACCGCCGCCGAGGCCGGTCAGCACGCCGCCGCCGTCGGTCTGCGAATCCCCGCTGTGGATCTTCGCGCGCAGATTGAGGAAGCGGTCCTTGTTGAACTCCCACCAGAATTGCCAAGTCGAGAGGTCGGTCTGGTCCACCTGCCCACCCGTGGTGGGGGACTGCGCGCCGCCCGGCGTCGCAGGCGGCGTGGACGGTGTGTTGGGCGTGTTCGGAGTGCCCGGCGTACCGGGGGTGCTCGGAGTGCTGGGCGCGCCCGGGGTGGCCGGCGTGGACGGGGGCGTCGGAGTGGAGGCGCCGCCGCCGCCCGGGGGAACCGTATCGCCCGGTCCCTTGTAGGTGCCGCCGTGGGCGGAGAGTTGGGCCGACAGGCCGAGAGAGGCCGCCAGAACGAGGAGGGTGGTGAGCCGTTTCATGTTTTCGGGTATGAGGTCCCGCTGCCAGGACAGCAAACATTGTGCCGAGCGGAAGCGGGGGAGGGAAGGGGAGGAGTGTTCCCGCGAGGGAACACCCCTGCTGGTGGGGGCGGGTCTACAAGATGTTCATCACGCCGGTGGCGCCGCCTGGATCCGCCAGGGTCGGCACGGCGGCCCGGTAGTTCACGTCCTGGCCGATCGGGGTGTTCCATGGCAGCAGCCCCCGGTCGCCGACCATGCCCAGAGCGGCTGCGGCGAACGCGCTTCCCAGACCGGTCTGACGTGAAGCCTGCAAGGTCTCGACCAGAGGGCCGAGAGAGCGGAAGTCGCCAATCAGGCCGATCGCAGAGGAGCGTGATGAGTTGGCGGATCATGTTGGGAACGAACACGAGGTCGAGATGGAATTGCAAAATGCGTGCCGGGAGGAATGGGGGGCGCGTCGTGGGAAATGTTTCCCTCCGAGGACATGCAAAAAGCCGAATGCCTATCCTGACGATCCGCTCCTAGAATTCATGCTGTGCGACTGATCTTGGTGCGACACGGCGCAGTGCAACCGCCGCGCCCGCAGACCTTCTACGGCGGCAGCGAGGTGCCTTTGAGCGACCTGGGCCGCGACGAGGCCGAGGCCGCCGCGACCGCGCTGCGCGGACAAACGCTGCATCACGTGGCGTGCAGCCCGTTGAGCCGCGCCCGCTTCGGAGCCGAGCGAATCGTTGCCGGACGCGCTCTGCCGGCGGCCCCGGAGGTGTGCGAGGGGCTGCGCGAGATTGACCGCGGCCGTTGGCTCGGAGCCACACTCGCGGAGATCCAGCAGCGCTGGCCGGGCGACTGGGAAGCGCACTGCGCGGATCCCGCAGGCTGGCGCGGTCACGGAGGCGAATCGCTTGCGGATCTGCGGGATCGCGTGCTCGGCGTGCGCGACCGGATGCAGCGCGAGTGGACCGGAGGCACCGTGGCGCTCGTGGCCCACCTCTATCCGATCCGCGCGGTAGTCGCGGATGCGCAAGGAGCGGGCCTGGAGACCTGGGAAGAAATTCGAATCCCGACCGGCTCGATCACGGTCTGCGAGTGGGCTGGAGCCGGTTGGCAGGTGACATGCCTGGCGCACCTGCCGCAGCCCGGAGCGGTTCTTCCCGGCTTCTCCACAGCGTTCTCCACAGGTTTTTCCACACCGGGCCCGCAGCGGGGCTGATGGAGGCGCCGAAGGCAATGCGCGCCATCCGCTGACGCCACCTAAGACAACATAATATATATTATCGGACCTTATCCGGGTGCGGCTTGGAAGCCCAATCAATGCGGAATTCCCGCGCTTCAGGCCTCTTCGGTCAAGTCTTCGAATCTTGGCTTCGGCTGAAATTCAGCCGGAAACCAGGCTTCGGCGTGAAAGGCGCCTGCCTCCCATCTTCCCGCCAGGGTGTCACCTGCTTTGATGCAACCGTGCACCTCTTCAGGAACGCCGTGGATAGGCGCGCTTTCGGCGCCTTCTGTCTGCACGAGAAGCGGCTTCGCCTTCCAGACCCGGACCACTTGCGAGCGCCGTCCGGGTTTGGCTCGGCTGGCGCTGTTCCAGGCGACGCTCGCCTGAAGACGACGGTATGACGGACTACTGGGAGAACTCGACTCCTCGAGTGGCAGAGGCACGGCTTGCTCCTCGCGCAGCCACACGAGGAAGGAATCGAGGTCGGCGCGACGCGCGGACAGCGCAGGGATGTCCTTGGAGCCCGCCAGGAAAGCCCACAGATCGCTGGCTTCGATCTCGGCGGCATCGGTAGGTTCCGCGCGCAGGCCTTCGATGAAGGCCGCGAACTCGCGCGCCGTCGCCACTTCGCGCGCGGTCGGCGGTGCGCCGTTCTGGTTACGTTCCCAGGCCCAGGCCTCCACCCAGAAGTCAAGTCCGGGCAACTGGCTCGGTCCGATGGACTCGCGCGGTGCCACGAGGGCGTCCTCGAGCGAGTCTGCGCCGTCTTCGGCGAGATCGAGCGTCTCCGCCAGACGACCCATCGCCGAGCGCAGATCCGTGCCGGAGGAGCGTTCCTGATCGAAGGCCTTTAACGCCGTGGCGATCTGCTGCGGGTCCACGGTCTCGTCGGCAGGATTGCGCGCATCCTCCGCGCACTCTTCGGCCGATGCTTGGGCGCGGAGTTCAGCCAGAAGACTGCGGATCGGGTCGAGCGGCAGGCTGGTCTCGAAGGCCAGCCGGTCGAGCAGGCCGTCGGTGCCATCCTGCTCGAGCACCGCCGACGCGCGCTCGAGCGACCAGCCCGGCGCGGCAGCGAGCAGGCGCTCCAGTTCCGCGGCGCGTTCCGCAGGGTCTCGTGCGGCTGGAGCGGCGGCTTCCCCGTTCGTCGCCTTCCACAGGCGCTCCAACTCGAGTTGCGAAAGCCGCGCACGCGGCTGAGCGGCACGCGCGGCACCGAGATCGCACGCCAGGGCCTCCGCCAGTGCGACATCGCGCTCGATGCGCCAACCAGGCAGTAGCGTGAAGGTCTCCTCCCCCGCCGGGACCACGCGTCCGATCAGCAACGTGCCGGCGGCGAGATCGCCGGGCCCTGCCCCGAGCACCACGCGTCGGCCGCTCCAGAGTTCGGCCAGCGCGAGACCTGCATCGTCCGCTTCCTCGGCAACCCGGAAGACGCCGAAGAAAGAAGCCAGCAAGCGAGTCCACGGGTCCGCGGCGGGCTCGCCGGTTTCAGGCGGAGCCCACACGGCCAGCGGTGGCGCGCCCAGGGCGGCGGAGTTGCGCTCCAGCAGGAACCACTCGCGGAAACGGTCGGACTGGAGCGAATCGCTCGCCTGACCCGGCCACGCGTTGCGGGCTTCGCGCCACTCGCGGGCCAGGGCGGGAACGGAGGCGACGCGCTGCTCCATCTGATCGAGCAGCACGACGACCTCAGCGTCGGTTGAGAAACGCTTCATCACTTGCCGGAACACGGCATTCTATCGGCTCCGGCCCGCAGCGCCTTCAGCCGAGCGGCGGCGCGACCTTCTCCGCCGCCGCGTGCGGATCGAACGCGCCGGGGCGCATCACCAGCAGATGCGGCTCGCGTTGCACCACTTGATGCCCATAGGCGGCGTCCCAATCCGCGAGTTCGGCCGGACGCGGCGCGGCCAACTCCACCACCAGGCTGCGTCCTTGCCAGCGCTGCAGGATGCCGTCCCCGACGGTGGCCTCGGGAGCCTTTGCCTGAAGCCACAGCGCAAGCGCGAGCGCCGCCTCCGGGTCCGCAATGCGCGGCAGGCGGTCGTGCGCTTCTTCCGGGGTGCCGAGGCCGAGGGCGGCCGCCAGCAGTACCTGGGGAGCCTCGCCCGCGTGCAGCCGCACGGGCGGCTGCGCGTGATGCATCATCGTTCCGAGCCAGTCCAGGCGCGCGAGCAGCACCATGTCCTCCTCGAGACGGGGTTGGACGCGATGTTCACTGCCCGGCGGGACGCCGATCTCGATCCAGCCTCCTAGCAATGCGCGAAGGCCGCGCAGGCGATGCAGGCTGGCCCGAAACGCGCGATGGAGCAGATCGCGGTGGATGGAGTTCAATGCCAAGGCGCAGGGCCGCTCACGGCCTGCGCAGCAAATCTAGCGGCGACTGCCGTCCGAGTTCCAGGATTTCTTGGAGCGATGGTGCCGGAGGGGGGAATCGAACCCCCACTCCCTTGCGAGAAATAGATTTTGAATCTATCGCGTCTGCCAATTTCGCCACTCCGGCACGGATGCGGAGCGGAATCCTACCTGCTTCCGGCGCGCGCCACGAAGCGCCCGTTGCGGATCTCCCAGGCTCCGCGTTGAGTTGCGAGATCCTGCGCGTCGAGCGCCAGGCCGGGCTCGATCTCGACTTGACCGCAGGCAGCGACATCGCATCCGGCCGCGCGGAGCCAGCGCCGGGCGCGCGCATCGAGCGCACCGCGCACTGCGTCCGCGGAATCCGCGCCCGCGCGGTTCTTCAGCGGCGCAAACTCCTCCTCCCGCAGGGCCTCCTGGACCAGCGTCTTGCCCGGACCGGCGCACGGCAGCGCGTCGAACAGAAAGGTCTCGAACTTCACGGCGACGCGCCGCTGCGGGACGAGGTCGGCGTCCAGCGCGGTGACCTCCTTGCGCGCGCGGTGCAGCGGCAAGGCGTGCGCCGCCATCTCCGCGGCGAATCCCAGGTCCAGCGCGTGCATCGCCAGGTTGCCGGCTCGCAGGCGCAGGCCGCCGTCGGCCGCGCGCTGGTTCTGCATTGCGACGGGCAGGTCGAAATACTCGATGCACTCCAGGCTCCCGTCGCGCAGCGCGAGGATCCCGACCTTTTCCGCCGGATCGGTCTTGACCACCGCCTTGCAGGACATCCGCGCCCCGCGCAGCGCGTGGAAGCCCAGGAAAGCCGGATCCGCCATCCGCACCAACGGGTTGTCCACTTGGCAGGTGTAGAGAACGCGCACGCCGCGCTGTTCCAGGCGTTTCAGCAGGCCGTCGCGCGCCAGCGCGCGGAACAGTCCGCCGTGTCCGTCCGGGTTGCGGAACAGGCGGTCCGGCGCCGCCAGCAGCAGTTCGCCTTCCGGAGTCAGAGCCGGCAGCATGCCCTGGCAGGCGAAGTGGACGTCGCCTGCGCCGAGCCCGAAGTGATTGCGGCGCTCGAAGAAGGCGCGCGTCGCGGCGTCGTTCTCCGGTCCGGTCATCAGGATCCAGGGCACTGCGGCGCCGCTGCGCGCGCGCAGCCGCGCGATCATGCCCGCGAGGATCTGGAAGAGACTTGCGCCGCTCACCGCGCCGATCGGGTAGGCGCCTTTGGGCCCGTCGCAGCCCAGACGCGAGGCCTGCCCGCCTGCGAGCGTGACGACTGCGACCTGGCCCTGGCGCAACTTCTCCCAACCACGCGCGGTCGCCTCACGCACCGCGAGGTGCTCCTCCCGGCTGGACGGCGGCAGCAGATCGGGCGGCTCAAGGCTCAAGACCGGCTCCGGAGCCGCAGCGCCGGTCGTCAGCGCGGCGCGCTGCCGGTCCAGTTGCTCCCAGTCGAGCGAACCGGCTTCCCGCAGCAACCGCGCGGCCCACTCCGGGCCGGCCAAGAGCGCCGCGTCCAGGACCGCGTCGAGGCCGCGCGCGCGCAGGGCGGCCGCCGCAGCGGCCGCGGGGCTCACTTCTCGTCCCCGTCGCCGATTTTCCCGAGCGTTTCCTCGAGCAGGTGGACCAGCAGTTCCACTTTCCGCTCGAGCATCAGTTGCCGCTTCGAGATCTTCTCCACGATCGGCGGGAGGAGGGCCTCCAGCGTGTAGTTGTTGATCATGTTGATGACCTCGGCGCGCGTCGCGTCCGGCAACTTGTGGAAGTGGTAGTGGTAGGCGTTGTCGAGCGCGTCCTCGGTGAAGTGCAGTGCGTTGCGGGTGAGCGAGCGCAGTTCATCGGGATCGTGGTCCACCTTGAAGACCTCCTTCTTGTAGGTCTTCAGCGATTCGGCGAATTTCTGCTTCATGGGTGTTGGGTGGTCAGGAGTTGCGTCGGAATGCCAGCGAGACGTTGTGACCGCCGAAGCCCAGCGAGTTCGAGAGTGCCGCGCGGAACTTCTTCTCGCGCGGCGCGCCGGGCATGTAGTCGAGGTCGCAGCCGTGCTCCAGGTCGGGGGTGGTGTAGTTCTTCGTGGCGTGCGCGACGCCGCGGTGCAGTGTCAGCGCACAGACTGCCGCCTCCGCGGCCGCGGCGGCGCCGATCAGGTGGCCGATCATGGATTTCGTGGAGGAAATCCAGGCTTTGCGCGCCAGATCGGCCCCAAGGGCCAGTTTGAGCGCGGTGGTCTCCACCATGTCGTTGAGCAGCGTGGAAGTGCCGTGCGCGTTGATGTACTCCACCTCGGAGGGGTTGAGCCGCGCATCCTGCATCGCCAGCGCCATGGCAGCCGCGGGTCGCCGCGCCGTGCTGTCCGGGGCGGTGATGTGACCGGCGTCGTCGCTCTGGCCGAAACCGGCCATCTCGCAGTAGATGCGCGCTCCGCGCGCGCGCGCCTGCTCCTCGGCCTCAAGCACCAGCACGGCGGCCCCTTCCCCCATCACAAACCCGTCGCGGTCGCGGTCGAACGGCCGCGAGGCCGCCTCCGGATCCTCGTTGCGTGTGCTCAAGGCCTTCAGCGAGTTGAAGCCCGCCAGACACAGCGCGTTGGTGGTGGTTTCGGCGCCGCCGGTGACCATCAGGTCGGCGCGGCCCTCGCGGATCTCGCGCATCGCCAAGCCGATCGCATGGCCGCTCGACGCGCAAGCCGAGGCAGTCAGGTAGCAGGCGGCCTGCAGCCCGAACTGGATCGCGATGTTCGCTGGCAGCCCGTTGGCCATCACGTTCGGGATGAAGAAGGGCGTGATGCGGCGCGGGCCGGATTCGCGCAGCACCTCGTTCTGATCGAGAATGCTGGTGATGCCGCCGATGCCGGTGCCGAGGATCGAGCCTCCGCGTTCCGGAGCCGGATAAGCGCCGTCGAAGCCGGCGTCCTTCCAGGCCTCCTTGGCCGCCACCACCCCGATCTGGGTGAAGGGGTCCATGCGCCGCGCCTCCTGCTTCGTGAAATGCTGCTCGACCAGGTAGACGCTCTGGCGCACCTCCGCGGCGAAGTGCGTCGCGTGACTCGCGGTGTCGAAGCGGGTGATGGTGCGCACGCCCGACCGCCCGGCCAGCAGGCCGTCGAACAAAGCCGGGGCGCCGATGCCGAGCGGCGTCACCGCGCCGAGGCCGGTGATGACGACTTTACGGCCGCTTGCAGCCATGGAGCCGAGCCGGGCTTGGGGAGGTCGTCCCCGCGCGGATCAGGCGGTGAGTTTCGTCTGGATGTAGGAGATCGCGTTCCCGACGGTCTGAATCTTTTCAGCGTCTTCGTCCGGAATCGTGATGTCGAACGCGCTCTCGAACTCCATCACGAGTTCGACGGTGTCCAGGCTATCGGCGCCGAGATCGTTGATGAACGACGTCTCCTTGGCAATCTTGTCCCGGGAGGCGCCCATGTGTTCGCAAACGATTTCGTACACCTTTTCGGTGATTTCCGCTTCGGACATCGGCATCGGTCTGGTCTGCAGGTCGCAGCGTGAGGGGGAAAGGCCGCAACCGCGGCCGGGGCTGTAATTCTAATGTCGCCCCCTAGCCGAGGGAAAGGCCTCCGTCCACCAGCAGGACCTGGCCGGTCACATAGGCCCCGTCGGGGCCCACCAGGAAGCGCACCGCGCCGGCAATGTCCGCAGGGGTTCCTGCGCGGGCCAGGGCGATCTTCGCGATCATCGCGGCACGGGCAGCCTCCGAGACCGCAGCGGTCATGTCGGACCGGATGAAGCCCGGGGCCACCACGTTGACGGTGATGTTGCGGCTGCCCAGTTCCAGCGCCGCCGACCGCGCCAAGCCGTGCAGGCCGGCCTTCGCTGCGCAGTAGTTGGCCTGGCCAGGATTGCCGATCGAGGCGACCACCGAGCCGATCAGCACCACCCTGCCGGAGCGCTGCTTCAGCATCGGGCGTGTCACGGCTTTGAGAAACCAGAAGGCGCCGCCGAGGTTGGTTGCCAGCACGCTTTCCCACTCTTCGCGGCGCATGCGCAGCAGCAGGTTGTCGCGCGTGACGCCGGCGTTCGCGACCAGCGCGTCCACTCCCCCCCACTCCTTGACCATCGCTGCGACCGCCGCTTCCGCGGTGGCCGGATCGGCGACGTCGCCCTCGAGCGCGAGGAAGGTCGCGCCCGCAGCCGCGACCGCCGCGCGGGTCGCGGCGAGGTTTGCGGTCTTGGTCGCGAGGCCTGCGACCTTGGCGCCGTGCGCCGCGAGATCGCAGGCGATGCCCGCGCCGATGCCGCGCGAGGCGCCGGTGACCAGCACTCGGAGATCCTGGAGTTGCTTCATGTCGTACTCCGCAGCAGCGCGGGCAGCGCTGCCGCTGCGTGGAGGCTCGCGACGCGGGCCGCGGGCGCGATCTTGCGCGCGAGGCCGGCGAGCACGCGGCCCGGGGCCGGCTCGAGGAAGCCCGCGGCCGGCGCCGCGGCGGCCATGCCGCGGAACGATTCTTCCCAGCGCACCGGCGCGCACAATTGCGCGGCGAGATGCTCGCGCAGCACCGCTGGCGCGACGGCGGGCTGGGCGGTGGCATTCTGCCACACCGGGCAGGACGGGCGCCGGAACTCGACCCCGGCGAGCGCGCGCTCGAGTTCGCGCGCGGCCGGACGCATCACCTCGGAATGGAAGGCACCGGCGACGTTGAGCCGCACGACGCGCCGGGCGCCCGCTGCCTTGGCCAACGGCTCGAAGGCGTCGAGCGCCGCGGTCTCGCCGCTGACGACGATCTGGCCGGGCGAGTTGAGGTTGGCGACTTGACAGATCCTGCCGGTCTGCGCCGCGGCCTGCGCGCACGCCGCCTCGCAGGGGCCGCGCTCGAGGCCGAGCACCGAGGACATCCCCGAAGGCAGCGCCGCGCTGGCGCGCTGCATGGCGAGGCCGCGCTGGCGCACCAGGCGCAGCCCGTCCTCGAAACCGAGCGTTCCGGCGGCCGCGAGCGCCGTGTATTCGCCGAGCGAGAGGCCGGCGGCCAGGGCGGGCCGCAGTTTCGCGCCGGCCGCCTCCTCGAGCGCGGCCAGCGCCGCGAGCGAGGTGACGTAGATCGCCGGCTGCGCGACATCCGTGGCGGTGAGTTCAGCGAGCGGGCCCTCGAAGCACAAGCGCGAGAGCGGCATGCCGAGCGCCTCGTCCGCGCGCTCGAAGACGCGCCTCGCGGCGACGCTTGCCGCGGCGAAATCCTTCCCCATTCCGACTTCCTGGGCGCCCTGTCCGGGCATCAGCAGCGCGTAGTCCATGTCGCGTGCGTCCTCCATTACCAGCGGAGGCGCGCGCCGCCCCAGGCGAGGCCAGCGCCGAAGGCCGCCAGCACCACCAAGCGTCCGGGCTCGAGCAGGCCGCGGTCGCGCGCTTCGCACAGCGCGATCGGCACCGAGCCGGCCGACGTGTTGCCGTAGCGGTCAATGTTGATGATCACCTTCTCGGGCGGGATGCCCAGTTTTTGCGTCGCGGTCTCGAGGATACGCGCGTTGACCTGGTGTGGCACCACCACGGACAACTCCTCCGGATCCTGCCCCTCGAGAGCCCAGGCGATCAGTTCGCTCATGCGGTCCACCGCGAAACGATAGATCTCGCGGCCCTTCAGGCGCACCAAGTGCGAGCCCTCCGACAGGATCTCGGGCGTCAGCGGCTCGGCCGGGCCGCCGCGCGGGCGGATGATGATGTCCGCGCCGCTGCCGTCGGAGCCGAGCCGCAACGCCTGAATGAGGCCTTGGCCGCAATCCGCGTGCGGGCGCAACAGCACCGCGCCGGCTCCGTCCCCGAAGAGGATTACCGAGTTGCGATCGTAGATGTCGCAGATGCGCGAGAGGCCTTCGCCGCCGATCACCAGCACATTGCGGTACGCGCCGCTCGCGATGAACTGCGCGCCGGTGCTGAGCGCGTAAACAAAACCCGCGCAACCAGCCCCCAGGTCGAAGGCGCCGGCCTGCGTGCAGCCGAGGCGGTCCTGGACCAGGCTCGCGGAGGCCGGAATGCCCTGATAATCCCCGGAGACCGTGGCGACGATCACGAGGTCCACCTCGGAGGGTGCGACGCCGGCCTCGGTCAGGGCCTTGCGCCCCGCGGCGACGAAGAGATCGCTCGGCTTCTCCCCGTCGTCCAGCCAGCGACGCTCGCGGATTCCGGTCCGCTGCACGATCCATTCGTCGCTGGTCTCGATGTAGCGCGTGAACCAGGAATTCGGCACGCGCCGGGCAGGCACCTCGTAACCCATGCCCGCGATCCCGACCGGCCGGCCGGCGAGCATCAGGCTTCCTGCGCGGGTGCCTGCGCGCCGTGCGCGGCGACGCTCTCGACGATGTGCCGGTTGACGCCGCTGCGAACTTCGGCGCGCGCCAACCGCAGCGCGGGGCCGACTGCGTTCGCCCTGGAGCGCCCGTGGCCGATCAGCACCACGCCGTTGACGCCGAGCAGCGTGGCCGCGCCGACCTCCGAGAATTCGGCCGCACCCATCATGCTCCGCAGCGTTGGCTTCAGGCCTTCACCGGCACCGCCCTTGGCCGCGGTATGCAGCATGTATTCGGCGAAGCCCTCGACGACCTTCAGTACCATGTTGCCGACGAAGCCGTCGCAGACATAGACGTCTGCTTTGCCCTTGAAGATCTCGTCGCCTTCAGCGTTGCCGACGAAGGCCATGCTGTCGTCCTGCGCGGCCCCGAGCGCCTGGTAGGTTTCCTTGAGCAGAGGATGGCCCTTGGTGGCCTCGCCGCCGATGTTCAGCAGCCCCACCTTGGGCCGCGTCGCGCCGATGAGATCGCGCGCGTAGGCGGCACCCATCAGCGCGTACTGGAAGAGGTGCAGCGGTTTCGGGGCCGGATTGGCACCAACGTCGAGCAGCACGAAACGCCCGGTCTCGCCGGTCAGCGTCACGGCGATGCCGGGGCGCTTCAGGCCGGCCAGCATACCCAGCCCCATCGTTGCCCCGGCGACGGTGGCGCCGGTGTTGCCGAAGGCGATCATCCCGCCAGCCCGGCCGGTGCGCACGGCCTCCACGCACAACGCCACCGAGGCACGCGGCTTGGCGCGCAGCCCCTCGACCGGCTTTTCGTGGCCCTCGATCACCTCCTCGGTATGCGCGATCTGCGGGACCTCGGTTACTCCAGCCGCCTTCAGGCCGCGCACGATCGCCTCCTCCGGTCCGACGAGCAGCAGTTCGTCGGAGCGGAAGTCACCGCTTCTCAACAAGCCGGCGACCCCGAGCAGGATCTCCTGCGGAGCATGGTCTCCGCCCAGCACATCCACCGCGATCTTCATCGGGGACGCAGGCGCTAGAACTCGTCCTTGACGATCACCTCGCGGCCCGCATAGTGGCCGCAGTTCTCGCAGACCGTATGGGAACGGCCCTGGGTGCTGCAGCGGCTGCAGGGGCGCAACTGCATCGGGAAGGGACGCTTCGCCGCCGACCGTTTGGCGGTGCGCGAGTGCGAGTGTCGACGCTTCGGATTCGCCATGGGGCTGACCTCGGACAACGGCCCGGTCAGGGCGTTGCCCTCAAGGGAGCCGCACATTGTCCCGGCCGGGGCCGGGTCGGTCAAGCGCCGGCTGGGAACCGCCTATAGCCGCGCACGAATCAGGTTTTCAGATGGGATGAGAAGGTATGCCTCCTGCGAGGTCTTGGCGCAGGCCGAGGACTGCGCTCTCGAGGTTGGAGCCTTGGCTGCCCTGGCCTTGGGCCAGGTCCGGCCGTCCTCCCCCGCCGCCGCCGACACGCTTGCCGAAGGCCTTGGCGAGGTCGCCGGCGCGCGAGCCGCTGCCCGGTGCACAAAGGAAGAGGAAAGGCACCGAATCCACGGCTCCGCCGGTGATCAGCACGATCGGCGGCAGCGACTTGCCCTTCAGGCCGTCGCCGAATGCGCGCAGTGCCTCTGGGTCGAGGCCGGGCAGGTGCTTCCAGACAAAACCGGTCTGGCCGGCCCATTCGGCGGCGAGCGCGGCGGGGTCGGGGATCGCCGAGGTTTTTCGCTGCCGGGCCTCCTTGAGTTGCTCTTTGAGCGCCTGCACGCGCTCGAGCAGCCGGTCGGCAGGCGCTTTGAGTTCGGACTCGAGCGCGGCGAGGCGCTTGCGGTCCGCGCGCGCGGCGGCGAGCGCAGCGAGGCCTGCGACCGCCTCCATGCGGCGCACTCCGGCCGCGAGGGCGCGGTCGGAGAGAATGCGGAAGGCGCCGATCACGCCGGTGTTGCGCACATGGGTGCCGCCGCACAACTCCTTACTGAAGCCCGGCACCTCCACCACACGCACGTCGGCGCCGTATTTCTCGCCGAACAGCGCGACCACGCCTTCGCGCTTGGCCGCGTCGAGCGTGCTGGTGCGCTGGGCGACCTCTTGCGCGCGCAGCGCCTGCGCGATGACGAGGTCTTCGATGGCCTGCAGATGCGCCGCGGACGGTGCCTGCGGCTGCGTGTAGTCGAAGCGCAGCACGTCGTGCGCGACCTTGGAGCCGGCCTGGTTGACGTGCGCGCCGAGCACCTGCTTGAGCGCCGCGTGCAACAGGTGCGTGGCAGTGTGATGCGCCTCGATGGCGCGCCGACGCGGGGCGTCCACCACGGCTTGCACTTCCGCGCCGGGGCGCAGCGGCGCGAGCGCACGGCCGGCGTGCAGCCAGAAGCCGTCCTCCTGACGGGTGTCGTGGATCTCGAACACGGCCGCGCCGTTCACCTCCAGGACTCCCGCATCCCCCACCTGGCCGCCGCCCTCCGCGTAGAACGGCGTGCGGTCGAGCACGAGGTAACCCTCCGCACCGGCGGCGAGGCCGGACACCGGCGACTCGCCGGCCATGCAGGCGGCGATGCGCGCCGGGGCGGCGTCGCGCTCGTAGCCGAGGAACTCGGTGGCGGGCACGCCCGCGCGGCGCAGGCGCGCGCCGAGCGATTCGGCGAAGACCTCGCCGGAGATGTCGCTGCCGGCGCGCGCGCGCGCGCGCTGCTCCTCCATCGCGGCGTCGAAGGCGCCGGCGTCGTAGGTGAAGCCGCGCTCGCGCACCACGACTTCGGTGATGTCCGCCGGGAAGCCGTAAGTGTCGTGCAGTTCGAAGGCGATGCGCGCCGGGAAGGTCCGCGCGGCGCCCGCGCGCTGCAACTCCTCCAGCGCGGCTTCCAGGCGTGCGATGCCGTGCGCGAAGACTTCGCGGAAGCGCTCCTCCTCCGCTTGCACGAGTGCCTCGATCGTTGCCCGCTGCTCCTGCAGTTCCGGGTAGGCCTGCTCCATGGTGCGCTGCAGCGCGGGCAGCAGCCCGGCCAGGAAGGGCCGCTGCACGCCGAGTTCGATGCCGTCGCGCACCGCGCGGCGCAGGATCTTGCGCACCACGTAGCCGCGGCCTTCGCGGCCCGGCGCCGCGCCGTCGGCGATGCAGAAGAAGACCGCGCGCGCGTGGTCGGCGATGCGGCGCATGCGCGCGTCGGCGGCAGGGTCCTGGCCGATGGCGCGGCCGGCGGCGCTCTGGATGGCATCGAGCAGCGGCGCGAACACGTCGGTGCCGAAGTTGTTCGACGCGCCCTGCGCCACCGCGGCGATGCGCTCGAGGCCCAGGCCGACGTCAATGTTCTTGCGCGGCAGCGGTTGCAGCACCCCGCCGTCGCGGCGGTCGTACTGCGTGAAAACGCAGTTGCCGACTTCCAGAAAGCGATCAGGCAGCGACTGCAGGTTTTCCTTCGCAGGCAGCGGCGCGCCCGGCGTCTGGTCCCAGTAGATCTCGGAGCATGGGCCGCAGGGGCCGTTCGGGCCCTCCGACGGCGCGGAGGCTGGCCAGAAATTTTCCTTCTCGCCAAAGCGGTAGATCCGCGCCTCCGGCAACTTGACGGCGTCGCGCCAGAGCGCATAGGCCTCGTCGTCGTCGGCGAATACCGTGACGACAAAGCGCTGCGCATCCCATCCCAGGCAGGCAGTGAAGAATTCCCACTCCCAGGGAATCGTCTCCTTCTTGAAGTAGTCGCCGAAGGAGAAATTCCCGAGCATCTCGAAGAAGGTGTGGTGGCGCGGCGTCGCCCCCACGTGGTCGAGGTCGGGCACGCGCAGGCACTTCTGCGAGGTGGTCACGCGCGACAGCGGACGGCCGCGGCCGAGGAACTCGTCCTTGAACTGGTTCATCCCCGCGCCGGTGAACAGCAGCGTGGGATCGTTCCTCGGGACGAGGGGGTCCGAGGGCATGCGCAGGTGTCCCCTGGCCTCGAAGAAGCCCAAGTACGCTTCGCGAATCTCGGCGACGGTGCGCGGTTGGCCCATCTGGGGGACCGGGTGCAGGGAGGCTTCCGGCCGCGGGAAGGACGCTACCTGCGGACCCGCGCCAGAGTCTTGGCGGACTGGCCGCCGCCGACTTCGGCTTCTTCCGCCGCCTTGGCAGGCGCGGCCACGGCCGGCTTCGGGATGATACCGCTGCTCAATTTGGCGCGGATCGTCGCGGCGATCTCGTCGCGCAGTTCGGGATTCTCGAGCAGCAATTTGCGCGCGGCCTCGCGGCCGTTGCCGAGGCGGATCTCCTCGCGACCCGGCGGACAGTAAGACAGCCAGGCGCCGGACTTCTTGACGATCTCGTGCAGCATGCCGAGGTCGAGCACGTCGCCCTCGAGGCTGATGCCGGAGCCGAAGAGAATGTCGAATTCAGCGCGGCGGAACGGCGGCGCAACTTTGTTCTTCACCACCGTGACCTTGGTGCGGTTGCCGATCTGCTCCTCGCCCTCTTTCAGCGAGCCGATGCGGCGCACGTCCATGCGCACCGAGGAGTAGAATTTCAGCGCGCGCCCGCCCGGCGTCGTTTCCGGGTTGCCGAACATCACGCCGATCTTCTCGCGCAACTGGTTGATGAAGATCACCACGGTGTCGGACTTGCCAATGACGGAGGTCAGCCGCCGCAGCGCCTGGGACATCATGCGCGCCTGCACCCCGACGAAGGTATCGCCGATGTCGCCCTCCATCTCGGCCTTCGGCACCAGCGCCGCGACCGAATCCACGACGATCACGTCCACCGCGCCGGACTTGATGAACTGCTCGGCGATGTCCAGGCCTTCCTCGCCGGTGCTCGGCTGCGCGAGCAGGAACTGGTCGCCGGACACCTTGACGCCGAGTTTCTGCGCGTACTCCGGATCGAAAGCGTGCTCTGCGTCAATGTAGAGCGCGAAGCCGCCGCTCTTCTGCGCCTGCGCGATCACGCTCATCGCGAGCGTGGACTTGCCGCTCGACTCCGGTCCGTACAACTCGACGACGCGACCGCGCGGCAGGCCTCTGCCCCCGAGCGCCTCGTCGAGCGAGATCGAGCCGGTGCTCACGCCGGCAATCGGAGCGCGCGCGCCCGGCGCGAGATTGACCAGCGCCTCGGCGCCGTAATCCTTCTGGACCTGGGCCAGGGCGGCCTGGATGGCTTTGACGCGCTCGCCGGCGGGCAAGGCGGGGGTGGATGCGGGTCTTTTAAGTGCCACGGGGATCTCCTCTTGCATGTCCAGTGTAGGCGGCGACAGTCCGCCCCTCCACCAGGAACCACGGATCCCGCCGCCGCAGGTGACGAAATCAGCCTACGTCCACGAATGCGCGCAACTCGGCCCCGCGGCGCGCGATCTCGGCCGGCTCCGCCCGTTCCAGGCCGCGCGTGGAGAAGTCCTCCACGGTCAGCGAGGCGCAGACGGTGCCGTCCACCATCGCCAGGCGCAGCGCCTTGAAGTCCCAAGTGCCGGACGCGGTCAGCGAGCCGAGGAAACCTCCGGCGAAGGAATCCCCGGCGCCGGTCGGATCCACCACGGTGGTCGTCGGATAGGCCGGCAGACTGAAACGGCCCTCCCGGGCAAACAGGAATGCCCCGTGCTCGCCCTTCTTGATCACCACCACCGGCGGGCCGATCTCCTGCAAGCGCGCGCCGGCCGCCACCAGGTTGCGCTCGCCGGTCAGCATGCGCGCCTCGGCGTCGTTGAGCACCACCCCGTCGAGCCGCGGCAACAGCACCTCCAGCGCCGGTCGCTGGGTGCGGATCCACAGGTTCATCGTGTCGGCCCACACGCGCGCGCGCGGGAAGCGCGCGCGCAGACGGGTCTGCACGTCCGGCCCCATGTTGGCCAGGAACACCACGCGGGCGTCGAGGTAGGCGGCGGGAACCTCGGGCTCCAGAGCCAGCACGTTCAACTGGGTGTCGAGCGTGATGGCCTCGTTCAGGTCACCCTCGTAGCGGCCGCGCCAGCGGAAATTGGGCTGGTCGCGGAACACCTTCAGGCCGGAGAGATCCGCGCCGCGCCGGCGCAGCGTGTCCCAGGCGCCGGATGGAAAATCATGGCCGACGTTGGCCGCGACCTGCACGCGCGTGAACAGCGAGGCCGCAAGCGCGAAATAGACCGCCGATCCGCCGACCGCATTCTGCACGCTGCCGGAGGGCGTCTCGACGTCGTCGAGACCGACGGAACCGAAGACTACGATGCTCATGTGCGCCGCTCCTCGCGCCGTTCGCGCGAAAAAGCCCACAGCGCGCCTCCGACGAGGCCCCAACCCACCTGGGTGGCAAGGCGGAACAGCACCGAGGTGCCGACACCGAGCGTGAAGCCGACGCCGTAGCGCGCAAAGAAGAATCCGTAGAGGGTTTCGCCGATGCCCCAGCCCGCTGGGGCGATCGGCAAGGCCGAAACGGTCTGTACGACCGGGAAGACCACCGCCGCATCGTCGGGCGCGAGCGCGGCGCCGAGGGCGCGCGCGAAGGCCCAGAACGACAGGATGCCGCAAGCCTGCAGCGGCACCGAGAGCAGCAGCGCGCCGAGCACCGCGCGCGGCTGCTCGCGATAGACGGTCAGCGCGCCGTCCACCTTGGCGATGGTCCCCTGCGCCGGTATCCGAGCCAGCAGCGCGTCGAGGCGCAGCAGCCGGCGCGCGCGCTGCGAGAGATAGGTGCCGCCGCCTGCGGCGGCCGCGCCGAGCAGCGCGAGCACAAAGATCCACACCTTGTGCAGAGCCGGCACGCGCTCGAAATCGCCCTGGCGCCACGCGACGGTCAGCACCACCGCCGCGAACATCAGCAGCACGAAGAGACCGAGCAGGCGATCCACCAGCACCGAGAGCGCGGCGCGCCAGCGATTCTCCTGCAGGCCGCGCGTCACCAGCACCGCGCGGACGAGGTCGCCGCCCGTCGCTCCGAACATCACGTTGTTGAAGAAATGACCGATGAAGGTGAGGCGCAGCGAATGGCGCAGGCTGTTCGCGACTCCCGCCGCGGCGAGCAGGCGATGCCAGCGCAGACCGGAGAGGACCAGCAACGCGCCCCAGGCGAGGACTCCCAGCGCGAACCAGCCCGGATGCAGGCCCGCCAGCGCGGTGAAGAAGCCGGGTTGCGGGCGCAGGCGCGGATCGCCGCCGTGGAAGGCTTCCGGACGGTCGTCCGCGCTGAAGGTCCATTCCTGGGTGCGCCAGTCGCCGGTGAAATCACCGGTCAGGATTTCCGGCTGGTCGGAGGGATCCGCCGGCAGGATCTCCAAATGGTCGCGCGTTTCGATCTGGCCGATCACGTACCAGATCAGCACCGCGGCGACGGCGATCTTCGCGAGAGCCCAGATCCAGCGCTTCACGCCGCGTCAGCGCGCCGCGGCGTGGCGGACCAGCAGGTCATGGCGCGCGCGGCAGGCCTGCGCGACCTCGGGGTCGGGATCCTGCGCGCCCAATGCGAGGGCGTGGATCAGCGCGCGCGTGCCGATCGCCGCCAGGTGCGGCGCGGCCGAGTGCTGCGCGCCAATCCCGAGCCGGAAGGCGTGGCGCCCCAGGCCGGCGATGAGCCGGATCGTCGCGGTGCCGTCCGGGAGCGGCGCATTCTCGATAGCGCGCAGCGCGGCGGTGAACTCCGCCGGATCGCGCGCGTGCTCTACCGCGCGCAAGGCCTGCGCGAGATCGCGGTCGAGCGGCTCCGCGGGCAGGCGCGCGCCGCCGGTGATCCACGCGCCGGCGACCTCCGAGAGCAGCGCTGCCGCCTTGACACGCGCCGCGCCGTGGTCATCGTGCAACAACTCCAGCATCAGCCAGGAGCAGGCCTCGAAGGCGACGGACGGATCCTCGGGATCCACCGCGCCCACGCGATCGAGGATCGCCGCCTCGAGCCCGCGATGATCGGAAACCTCGTAGAGGCCTTCGCGCGGCAGAGTCGTCGAGAGCGGACCATCGAGATACCACTCCGGCGGCGCGCTCAACTGTGCCGGGCTGCGCGGTCGCCAGGCGTCCTCCGTGTGGATCGCCGCGAGATCGCGCACGGCGTCCAGCGGACCGGCCGAGCAGGCCGCGACGATGCCGAGTGCGACGCAGGCAAGTGCGGCGCGGAGCGGGCGATGAACTCTCAAGCGCGCCAGCCTAGTGTGTGCGGGCCTGGAAGAAAAGTGGTGGAGGCGGCGGGAATCGAACCCGCGTCCTGTCGAGCGCTGCTCCCCGTCTCTACGCGCGTAGTTCCGCTTTTGATCTCGTCCTATCCGGCGCCGTGGAACGGGCTTCGGTCAGGACCAGCCCATTGGTTTCGCGCGCCGCCCCCGGGCCGGGAACTGCGAACTAGCCCGCCGTCGTACGTCCCGGGGACCGGCAGGCGAGGTCCTCCGAGACGTGCTGCACTAGGCAGCGAGTGCGAAATCGTTGTTGGCTTTTTTGCCTTGCGGAGGGATTTACGAGGCCATCTCCGCAACCTCGGCGCGCCACAAAGGAACAGACAACCCGCAGTCAATGCCGGTCGCCCCCACTGCGGACTCATCGGACATTGTACACCCCGGCTCAAGCCCGCCGGCGCACCGCGCGGCGCAGGTCACGCTCCGCCTCGCGATTCTTGATGCTTTGGCGCTTGTCGTGCTGATCCTTGCTGCGGCAGATCCCGATCTCGACCTTGATCCAGCGCCCGCGCGTGCGCACGGCGAGCGGGATCAACTGCAGGCCTTCCTCCCGCGTCGCCGTGAGCAAGCGTGCGACCTCGCGCTGATGCACGAGCAGGCGCCGCGGCCGCACAGGATCGCCATTGGCGCGACTGGCCTCGGCGTACTCGGCGATGCGCGCCTTCTCCAGCCACAGGCCGTCGGGCTTGGCGCGGATCCAGGCCTCGTCAAGGCTGATCCGGCCCGCGCGCACGCTCTTGACCTCCGGTCCGTTCAGCGCCATGCCGGCCTCCAGAATGTCCACGATCTCGAATTCGAAGCGCGCGCGGCGGTTGCGGGCGAGTTCACGGCTCTGCGGAACGGATTTCTCGGCCATCGGACTCTTGCCGGATGCGCGCGGCGTCGGCATCATAGTGGCCCGCATTGCGCGGACCCGTGCCGGGGTGGCGGAATTGGCAGACGCGCTGGCTTCAGGTGCCAGTGGCCATTACAGGTCGTGGGGGTTCGAGTCCCCCCCTCGGCACCACTGCTCCGCAATCGGACCGAAGGGCAGTAGCTCCAATGGTAGAGCGGCTGATTCCAAATCAGCATGTTGTGGGTTCAAGTCCTACCTGCCCTGCCACCCATCCCCCTGCATGCCCTTTCCCGGAATTCCCGCGGAGGCCTTGAGCGCGCTCGCCGAGCCGAGCGTGGCGACGCAGGCTCGCCTGACGGAAGCGCTGCGTGGCTGCGGAGCGCCGGCCGGCGCCGAAGCGCGCGTGCTGGAGTATGCCCGGCTGCTGCTCGCGGCGAACACGGCCACGAATCTGACCGGCGCGCGCGGTTGGGACGATCTCGTCGAAGCGCATCTGGAGGACTCGCTGCGCGCGCTGGCTTGGGTGCCGCCCGCGGCGCGCGTTGTGGCCGACTGGGGCAGCGGCGCCGGGCTGCCCGGCCTGGTGTGGGCGCTCGCGCGCCCGGAATGGACGCTGCACCTGGTCGAGCGCAACGAGAAGAAGGCCGGGTTCCTGCGCGAAGCCGCGCAGCGGCTGCACGCGCGGAACGTGCAGGTCCACGCGCGGCAACTGCACGAAGTCCTCGGGGCGCTGGCGCCGCGCGCCGATGCGGTCGTCGCGCGCGCGGTCGAGCGGCTGCCCGCGTTGCTGGCGCGGCTCGCCGGCGAGCGCGCGCCGCGCATCCCCTTGTTGTGGATGGCAGGTCCCGGCTGGGAAGGCGAGTTTGCCGCACTGCCGCAAGCGCGGCGCGTGCTCTGGCGCGCGGAGGCGCTCGGACGCTACGCGCTGGCCGCCGGCCGCGGCGAGCGCGCGCTGGTTCGATTCACGCGCGCGGAGGCCTCCCGGTGAGCGGCATGCCGCGGCGCGCGCCGATCGGCTTCAGCCGGCGTCTGCTCGACCGGTCCGCGGTCGGCATCGTCGAGGACCTGCAGCGCGCGGGCTTCGAGACTTACCTGGTGGGCGGCTGCGTGCGCGACCTGCTGCTCGGCGAGCGTCCGAAGGACTTCGACGTGGCGACCAGCGCGCGCCCGAACCAGGTGCTGCGCGTGTTCCGGCGCGCGCGCGTGATCGGGCGGCGCTTCAAGATCGTGCACGTCTACCGCGGGCGCGACATCTACGAGATTGCGACCTTCCGGCGCATGCCCGAGGGCCTGGAGCCGGACGCGGATTCGGACGAGGTTTCCGTGATCCGCGACGACAACCTCTTCGGCAGCGCCGAGCAGGACGCGAACCGGCGCGATTTCACGGTCAACGCGCTGTTCCTCGACCCGGTGGCCGGCGAGATCGTGGATTACGTCGGCGGCCTCGAGGACGTGGAGGCGCGGCGGCTGCGCTGCATCGGCGATCCGGAGGTGCGTTTCCGCGAGGACCCGGTGCGCGTGCTGCGCCTGATCAAGTTCATGCGCCGGCTGGGCCTTGATCCGACGCCGGCCGAGGTGCGCGCCGCGCGCAGTCACGCACGCGACCTCGCGCACAGCGCGCCCGCGCGCATCGCCGAGGAGTTGTTCCGGCTGATGCGCACCGGCGAGATGGAAGGCGTGATCGCGGACCTCAAGCATCTTGACGTGCTCGATCTGGTGCTGCCCGAACTGGCGTGGTGGCTGGCCGAGAAGCCGGAGCGGTTTGACAAGTTGCAGAGGCGGCTGGCGGCCTTCGACGAGACCGTGCAGGAGGGTTACCTTCCGGACTACGCGCTCTCGCTGGCGCTGCTGTTCGGGCCGCGCGTCGAGGAGGAGTTCGATCCCGCCACGCGCGGCTTGCCGATCGAGGAGATCGCGCAGATCCCCTCGCGGCTGCTCTCCGAGTTCCAGGCGCGCGCGCGCATGCCGCGGGCAGCGCTGCAGGGCGCCGCGGCGATCCTGCTGGCGCAACTGCGGCTGGACCCGCCGGAGTGGATGCCCGAGAAGGCGCGCAAGCGGCGCGATCCGCTGCGCATCGTCGGCCAGGAGGGTTTCGCCGACGCGCTGGAGTGCCTGCGCTGCCGGCTGGAGGGCGACGGCCGCGACCTCGAGCCCTACGACCGCTGGCACGAGTGGGCGTTGGCGCAGGGCTTGCCGGTGCGATAGACTTTCCGTCCCCGTTCGCGGGTCATGGGGCGTTTAGCTCAGTTGGCTAGAGCATCAGCTCGACAAGCTGAGGGTCACTGGTTCAAGTCCAGTAACGCCCACCATCCTTTTGCTCTCCGGCCTCCTCGTCCCTGCCTGTTTTTGATTGGTGGGGCGCGGCCCGGCAGGCCCCCGCACGCGTTAACTTGGGTCAGGTAGCCGCGTAATGTCCCCCGTGCTGGCACTGTTCCTGGCCCTGCTCCCGGGCCTGCCGCAGACCGCGGATCCCCCGGATCCAGGCGGGCCGGAGGGGGTTTCGGCGGAGGTTCTGGAAGCGCTCGCCCGCCGTTACGGCGACCGCTGGACTCCGGAGGCGCGGGCCTACCAGATCGCCGGCCCTTCGGTCGTCGCCGTGCAGTCCTACCGCCGGCGCGGCGCCGGGCTCAACCGCAGTGCCAGCAATGCGCCGCTGGGCACGCCGATCAGCCAGGGTACGGGCGTGGTGATTGATGCGGCGGGCTTCGTGATCACCAACGCTCACGTGGTCGCGCCGAACGAGGCCGAATCGGTGGACCAGTTCGAGTGCTGGCTGCGTTTCTCCGACGACTTCGGAGGGCGCCGCGTGCGCGCCGAGCCGCTCAGCCTCGACCGCGAGTGGGACCTGGCGCTGTTGAAAATCACGGACGAGGGACCCTTCGCCGCGCTGCCGTTGCACGAGAGCACCGATCATCTGGTTGGCGAGCGCGTGATCGCGATCGGGTCGCCGTACGGCACCTCGCTCGCGATCACCACCGGCATTCTCTCCGGCACCGGCCGCGACATCCGCGTGCAGGGCGTCGGCAGCGTGCACGCGCTGACCGGCCTGATCCAGACCGACGCGGCGATCAACCCCGGCAACTCCGGCGGCCCCTTGCTCAACGCGCTCGGGCAGATGATCGGAATCTGTACCGCGACGCTGAAGTCCGCCGAGGGCATCTCCTACGCGATCCCCAGCGCGCGTGTGCGCGAGATCATGGAGCAGCGGCTGTTCCGGCCGCGCGTGTGGCACGGCATCCGGATGCGTCCGTCCTCGCTCGTGATCGAGCGCCTGCACCCGCGCGGGCCCGCGGCGCGCGCCGGCCTGCTCGAGGGCGACCTGATCACCGCCTGCGACGGCGCTCCGCTCGCGGATCCGATCGGCTGGCAGCGCGCATTGGTGCTGCGCAAGGCGGGCGACGTCGTGCAAGTGGGCTATCGGCGCGGCGGCAAGGGCGACGGCATGGTGCGTTTCGCGCTCGCGGACGAGGATGCTTACGGCAGCGTCGGCGTACTGGGTTTCTCCGCCGAGCGCTACGACATGGAGATCTCGGTACCCGGACTCACTTACAATCAGTCCGTCACGCTCTTGAGGGTCCGCGAAGTCTTCCCCGGAAGCGGCGCCGAGGCGCTCGGGATCGTGCCGGACGACACGATCGTCGCCGTCCACCTGACGAACGGCGCCAACGTGGACGGCTGGGTGCCTGTCTCCAGCCAGGAGCAATTTGTGGCTCTCGTGAGCGGCAAAGAATTCGACTTCGACGGGCTGAACCTGTGGTGGGTCAAGGCGGACGGCTCCTCGCTGAAGGGCCGCCTCACCTTCGACGACCCGGCGCTCCCGCGCGGCGCGTCGTGATCAAAGCGCGGACAGGATGCTGCGCAGTCCTTCGGCGAGGCTGACCTCGGCGCGCCAGCCGAGCAGCCGTTCAGCGCGCGTGCAGTCGGCGCGCGAATGGCGCACGTCGCCGGCGCGCGGCGCCGCGCAGCGCGGCTCCGGTGCGGGCACGCGACCCACCCCGTCGCACACCATCGTCCACAGTTCGCGGATCGTCACGCTCTCGCCGCGGCCGATGTTGATCGCCGGCGCCGGATCCGCATCGGGCAGCGGCGCGCGCTCCGCGGCCAGCAGATTCGCGCGCACCACGTCGTCAATGTGCACGAAGTCGCGCGTCTGGCCGCCGTCGCCGAAGATCGTCGGCGCCTCGCCCGTCCGCGCCTTCTGCGCGAAGATCGAGATCACGCCACTGTAAGGCGAGGATGGATCCTGGCGCGCGCCGAACACGTTGAAGTAACGCAGGCTCACCGCGGCCAATCCGTGCTGCGCCGCCTGCCGCAGCGCGCCTTCCCCCGCCAGTTTGTGTTCCGCGTAGGGCGAACGCGGGTCGTGCGGCTGGTCCTCCCGCTTGGGCAGATCCGCGCGCTCGCCGTAGATCGCGGAAGAGGACGAGAAGACGAAGGCGCGCGCGCCCGCGGTCGTGCACTCCTCGAGCAGGCGCAGCGTGGTTTCGAGGTTGGCGCGCCGCGCCTCGCGCGGGTGCGCGACGCTCCACGGGACGCTGGGGCGCGCGGCGCAATGGAACACGCGCTCGACGCCGCGGCAGGCCGCGCGCGCCGCGGCCGGATCGGCGGCGTCGCCTTCGACGATCTCGAGGTGCAGGCTGCGCGCCGCCTGCGCGAGGTTCGCCGCGTGCCCGCTCGAGAGATCATCGAGCACGCGCACGCGGCGGCCGCGCGCAAGCAGCGCGTCCACGAGGTGCGAGCCGATGAAGCCGGCGCCGCCCGCCACGAGGTCGAGGCCTGAAGTCACTGGGCCGGCAGGGAGACCGCCGCGCCTGGGCCGCGCCACCACTCCGCAGCGCGTGCCAGTCCCTCCTCGAGCGAGGTCCGCGGCTCCCAGCCGAGATCCTTGCGTGCGAGGCTGATGTCGGCCCAGGTCAGCGGCACGTCGCCCGGCTGCGCAGGCGCGGGCTCGGCGCGCAGCGGGACGTCGAGGGCCGCGGCGAGTCCTCGGACCAGTTCGTCGAGCCGAGTCAGGCGGCCCGAACCCAAATTGTAAGTGCGATAACCATCGGCGCGCTCCAGCGCACGGATCACTCCGTCCACGATGTCACCGACGTAGGTGTAGTCGCGGTGCGACTCGCCGCCGCCGTACAGGCGCACGGGCTCTCCGCGGAGCAGCCGCGCGGCGAACTGCGGAATGGCCATGTCCGGGCGCTGGCGCGGCCCGTAGGCGGTGAAGAAGCGCAGCACGGTGACCGGGATGCCGTGCAGGTGATGCGCCACGTGCGCCACCAGTTCCGAGGCGTGCTTCGACGCCGCATAGGGGGACAGCGGCCTGCCGAGCGTCTGGTCCTCGCGGAAGGGGCCCTGCGCGGAGCCGTAAACGCTGGACGAAGAAGCGTGGACGAACCGCGTGCGGGGGACCGTCGCGGCGACGGCCTCCAGCAGTGCCTGGGTGCCGCGGACGTTGATGTCGAAGTAGAGGCCCGCTTGTGCGAGCGAAGGCCGCACCCCGGCGCGCGCGGCCAGATGCGCGATCGCGTCGAAGGGGCCGAAGGCGGCGAACAGCCGGTTCAGCGCGGCACGGTCGCGGCAGTCGGCCTCGACCAAGGTGAAGCGCGGGTGCGCGAGAGCCGCGGCGAGATTCGCGCGCTTGAGCGCCGCCGGGTAAAAAGGGTCGAAGTTGTCGAGCCCGACTACCTGCGCGCCGCGCGCCAGCAGCGTCACGGCCAGTTGCGAGCCGATGAATCCGGCCGCGCCGGTGACCAGCACCCGGTCGGGGGGAGATGAGGCGGCAGAGGAGTCAGGCATACCCGCGTTCTACTCCACCGTCACGGACTTCGCGAGGTTGCGCGGTTGGTCAATGTCGCGGCCCAGGCGCAGCGCGACCGCGTAGGCGAGGAGTTGCAGCGGCACGATCGTCATCAGCGGCGCCAGGAGTTCGGGAACTGCGGGCACCGTCAGCACGAAGTCCGCGTGCGCGGCGACCTTGGCATCGCCCGCCGCGGCCACGGCCACGATCCTGCCGTTGCGCGCGCGCACTTCCTGCAGGTTCGCGAGCATCTTCTCGTAGGTGCGGCCCGGGGTCGCGATCGCGACGACCGGGAAGTCGGGATCAATCAGCGCGATCGGCCCGTGCTTCATCTCCCCCGCCGGGTAGCCCTCCGCATGGATGTACGAGATCTCCTTCAGTTTGAGCGCGCCTTCGAGCGCGATCGGATGCTGCAGAGCGCGACCGAGGAAGAGACAGGAGCGCACGCCGGCGATGAACTCCGCGGCACGCCGCACCGCGGCCAGAGACTCTTCGCCGAAGAGGGCGTCCATGCGCGGGCGCAGGCTGCGGAGGTCGGCGAGACGGGCGCGGCCGGTGTCGGCGTCGAGCACGCCGCGCGCGCGGCCGAGCCGGATCGCCAGCAGGTACAGCGCGACGACCTGTCCGAAGAAGGCCTTGGTGCTGGCCACGCCGACCTCCGGCCCGCAATGCGTGAGGATCAGGTGGTCGGCCTCGCGCGCCAGCGTGCTGCCGCGCACGTTGCACACGCCCAGCACGCGTCCGCCGCGGCGCTTGACTTCGCGCAGCGCGCGCAGCGAGTCGGCGGTCTCGCCGCTCTGCGAGACCACCACGGTCAGCGCGCCTGCCTCCTCCAGTTCGGCGCTGAACAGGAACTCGCTGGCGTTGAGCGTCTCGCCCGGCAGCCGCGCCAACGCGCCGAGCAACTGCTGGCCGATCATCGCCGCATGCAGCGAGGTTCCCATCGCCATGAAGCGCAAGCGGCCGAACTCGCGCAACGCGGCATCGTCGAGGCCGAAGCCGTTCTCGAACTCGACGTCGCCCTCGACATCGCGGCAGCGGTCGAAGGCAGTGCGCGCCAGCACGTCGGGCTGCTCGTGGATTTCCTTGAGCATGAAGTGCGGATAGCCCTGCTTCTCCGCCTGCTCGGGAGTCCAGTCGCAGCGCACGCTTGCGCGCTCGACCGGACGGCCGTCGTTCTTGTAGATGCGGTGGCTGGTCGGCGTCAGCACTGCGTACTCGCCGTTCTCGAGCACGACGAAATCCCGCGTCAGCGGCAGCAGCGCCGGCATGTCGCTGGCGGCGTAGCGGCCTTCGCTGCCCACGCCGATCACCAGCGGCGAGTCCTGCCGCGCCACCAGGATGGTCGTGGGTTCGTCTGCGGCCAGCACCACCAGTCCGTAGGAGCCCGTGATGCGCGCCAGCATGGCCTGCACCGCTTGCTGCAGCGAGCGGCCGCGCCGCTTGTGCCAGGCGACGAGGTTCGCGATCGCCTCGGTGTCCGTCTCCGTGGTGAAGGAATGCCCCTCGCGCTGCAGCCAGGCCCGTATCTCGAGATAGTTCTCGATGATCCCGTTGTGGACCACGACGATCTCGCCGCGGTCGTCGCGGTGCGGGTGCGCGTTGCGGTCCGCCGGCACGCCGTGGGTGGCCCAGCGAGTGTGCGCGACCGCCACCGAGGAGGCGGGCAGCGCGTCGCGGCTCAATTCCTTCTCGAGTTCCGCGATCTTGCCGGTCTTGCGCCGCACCTCGATCCGCCCGGCGTGCAGCACCGCCATGCCGGCGGAGTCGTAGCCGCGATACTCGAGGGTCTTGAGGCCCGCCAGCACCGGCACGCGCACGTCGGCGCCCGTGGAAACGGCCGCGACGATGCCGCACATCCTACTTCCCCCCCCCTGACGCGCCGCCCAGGCGCTCGCGGAAGAATGGCAGGGTGCGGCGCAGACCCTCGTCGAGGGCGATCCTCGGCTCCCAGCCGAGCAGGCGCCGCGCTTTGCCGATGTCGGGCCGCCGTCGCCGCGGATCGTCCTGCGGCAGCGGATGGAACGTCACCGGCGCTGCGCAGCCGGTGACGCGGCGCACCGCGTCGGCGAACTCCAGGATCGTGATCTCGACCGGGTTGCCGATGTTGACCGGCATCGCCTCTTCGCTCTCCATCAGGAGCATGCCGCCCTCGAGCAGGTCGTCCACGTAGCAGAAGGAACGCGTCTGCCTGCCGTCGCCGAACACCGGCAGCGGCTGGTTGCGCAGCGCCGCGCTGACGATCGCCGGCACCGCGCGGCCGTCCTCGAGCCGCATGCGCGGGCCATAAGTGTTGAAGATGCGCATGATGCGCGTCGGCAGCCCGTGCCTGCGATGGAAGGCCATCGTCAGCGCCTCGCCGAAACGCTTGGCTTCGTCGTAGCAGGAGCGCGGCCCGACCGGGTTGACGTTGCCCCAGTAGGTCTCGACCTGCGGGTGCACCTCGGGATCGCCATAGCACTCGCTGGTGCTGGCCTGCAGGAAGCGCGCGCCCTTCGTGCGTGCCAGTTCGAGTGCGTGCAGAGTGCCGTGGCTGCCGACCAGCAGCGTCTCGACGGGGAGTTGCAGGTAGTCGATCGGCGAGGCCGGCGAGGCGAAGTTGTAGACCCGCTCGAGCGCGCCCTTCCATTCCAGCCCGCGGCTGATGTCGCGCTCGAGGAAGCGGAAGCCCGGATTTGCGGCGAGTCCTTCCAGGTTGCGCCGGTCGCCGGTGACGAAGTTGTCCACGCCGACAACCTCGTCGCCGCGCGCGAGCAGGCGTTCGCAGAGGTGGCTGCCGAGGAAGCCCGCGGCGCCGGTGACGAGAGAGCGGAGGCGGGCCATGTCAGGCGAAAAAGCGCTCGAGGAATCCGGTGTCCACGCGGCCGGCGGCGAACTCGGCGCGGTCGAGGATCTTGAGGTGCAGCGGCACGGTGGTGGCGAGGCCCGGCCCCTCGACGCGGATCTCGCGCAGCGCGCGGCGGCCGATGCGGATCGCTTCCGCGCGGTCGGCGCCGTGCACGATCAGTTTGGCGATCATCGAGTCGTAGTGGCGCGAGATCACCGATCCGGCGGCGATGTGCGTGTCCATCCGCACGCCGCGCCCTCCGGGCCACACCACGCGCTCGACTTTGCCCGGCGTCGGCGCGAAACCGCGGTCGGGATTTTCCGCGTTGATGCGGAATTCGATCGCATGGCCGGTCAGTTTCACGTCCTGCTGGCGGAAGTCGAGGTTTTCCCCCGCCGCGATGCGGATCTGCGCCTGCACCAGGTCCACCCCGGTGACCATCTCGGTCACGCAGTGCTCGACCTGGATGCGCGCGTTCATCTCGATGAAGTAGTGGTTGCCGCGCGGGTCCAGCAGGAACTCCACGGTGCCGGCGTTCTGGTAGCCGGCCGCGCGCGCGAAGGCCACCGCGGCCGCGCCCATCAGCGCGCGCTTCTCCGGCGTCAGCGCGGGGCTCGGCGACTCCTCGATCAACTTCTGATGACGGCGCTGGATCGAACAGTCGCGCTCGCCGAGGTGCACCACTTCGCCGTCGGACCCGCCCAGCACCTGGATCTCGACGTGGCGCGGGTTCTCGACCAACTTCTCGAGATAGACGGTCGCGTCCTTGAACGCGGCCAGCGCCTCGACCTGCGCCTGCGCGAAAGCGTTGCGCAACGCGGGTTCGTTGCTCGCGACGCGCATGCCGCGCCCGCCGCCGCCCGCCGCGGCCTTGATGATCACCGGATAGCCGATCTTCGCCGCGATCTTGGCGGCCTGGTCGGCGTCGGCCACCGGGCCGTCGCTGCCGGGCACCACCGGCACCTTGGCGCGCCGGGCGACATCCTTCGCCTTTGACTTGTCACCGCAGGCGTCAATCGCGCCGGACGGCGGGCCGATGAACACGATGCCGTGGCTGCGGCACACCTCCGCGAAGCGCGCGTTCTCGGCCAGGAAGCCGTAGCCGGGATGGATTGCCTCGACGTCGGCCACCTCGGCCGCGCTGATGATGCGCGAGACGTCCAGGTAGGACTGCGCGCTTTCCGCCGGACCGATGCAGATCGCCTCGTCGGCCGCCTCCAGCCAGGTGCTGCCGCGGTCGGCCTCGGAGTAGACCGCCACCGCCTCCACTCCCATCTCATGCGCGGCGCGAATCACCCGCAGGGCGATCTCTCCGCGGTTTGCGACCAGGATCCGCCGGAACATCGTCCCCTACTTGCGGATCTTGAACAGAGGCTGGTTGAACTCGACCGTCTCGCCGTCCTGGACCAGCGCCTCGAGCACCGTGCCGCGGAACTCGGCCTTGATCTCGTTGAACACCTTCATCGCCTCGATGAGACACAGCACGGTCTCGGGCTGCACGGTTTCGCCCGGATCCACGTAGTTGTCCGACTCCGGATTAGGGCGGCGATAGAAGGTTCCGACCATCGGTGAGCGGAAATACTCCGCCTCGTCCACCGGTGCTGAAGTTGTCGCAGCCGCGGCGGGCGGGACCGTGATCGGAGCCGCGCCCGTGGCCAAGGGCACTATCGCGGGGGCATGCACGATCACCGGCGCGGCGCTCGGGGCGGCCTGCCGCGCCAGGCGGACCTCGACGTCGCCCTGCACGTAGTGCAGTTCGGTGAGTCCGCCCTCCTTCATGAGGGCCAGCAGTTGCTCGACGAGTTTGAGGTCCACGGGGTGAGGTCGCGGGCCGGCCCGCGGGGATCGCGAGCCCGGACGGGCCCCTATTGTGCCGCCCACGGTCCCGATTTTCCGCCCGACTTTCGCACCAGGCGGACCGCTTCGAGGGAAATTCCCTTATCGAGGGCCTTGGTCATGTCGTACACGGTGAGCGCCGCGACCGCGGCCCCGACCATGGCCTCCATCTCGACCCCGGTCCGCGCATGCACGCTCGCGGTGCAGCGCACCCGCAACACAGGCGCTCCGCTCGCGTCGGCGGCGATGCGCACGTCCACTGCGTCGAGCGCCAGCGGATGGCACAGAGGGATCAGGTCGGCGGTGCGTTTCGCGGCCTGGATGCCGGCGAGCCGGGCGACCTCGATCACCGCGCCCTTGGGCCCGCGCCCTTCCATCAGCGCGCGAAACGCCGCGGGCGGGAAACGCACGAGCGCCTCGGCCTCGGCCTCGCGCCGGCCCGCCTCCTTGCCGCCGACGTCCACCATGCGGGCCTCCCCACGAGCGTCGAGGTGGCTCCATCCCGGCGTTTCCGCGCCTTCCATGCGCCCATGATAGATCCCGCCCAAGCCGTTGCTTGAGCGAGCCGATAGCCTAAAGAGATTGTCCATGCACGCGCCCTTCCTGCTCCTCGCGGTCCTCCCGCTCGCCCTGCAAGAGCCCCAGGCCGCTTGGCGTTCCGACCTCGACGCGGCGTCCGCCGCGCCGCCCGCCCGCGCGCTGCAACTCGCGGACGCCGCCGGAGCCGCCGCCGAGGACGCCGATTTCACCACCGCGCTGACCCTGCTGGAGCAGGCCGACGGCACGCGTCTGCTGTTCCTGGTGCGTTTTCTCGGCTACGGTCCGGACGAGCCCGGCTCCGCGCGCCTGGTGAGCCTGCTCGATCCCGCGCAGCCGGACTTGACCCTCGCGGCGATCGCGACGCTCGCGCGCGCGCGCGGCGAGGACGCGGAGGCGGTGCAGCGCGGGCTCGGTGCGTGGCTGCTCGATCATCCGGTCGAGAAGAGTCCCGAGATCTGGATCGAGGGCCAGTTGGCGCTGTTCCGCTGCGGTGACGGCACTTACCGCAGCGCCGCGCTGCGCAACCTGCGAGGCCTCGTTGGCAACCTTGATCCGGACTTGCAGAATCGCGCCGTGCTGGCGCTGGGGCGCTCCGGCGTGGTGCTGGATCCGCGCGAGGTCGAATTGCTGGCGCAGTTGGCCGCCGGCGCCGGCGCGAACGCCGCGCTGGCCCGCGCGCTGCTCGACCGGCAGCAGGATCTTGAGCGCCACCGCCAGAAGGAGGGGGCGCTGCTGAAACTGCTCGACGAGCAGCGCGCGCCGGCGGCCGGGGACGACCCCGCCCTCGCCAGCCTCGCTGAACTCGCCGACGTGCTGCGCATGCTGCAGACGCACCACATGGAAGGCGAGAAGTACACGCGCGAGGAACTGCTCGAGGCCGCCGCCGACGGAATCTTCGGCCGCCTCGATCCCTATTCGGATTACATGAGCAGCGACGACGTCGCCGACTTCAAGTACGAGATGGATCCGCAATACGGCGGCATCGGCGCCTACGTGAACACGATCAACGGCGTGTTCACGATCGTGCGGCCGATCTACAGCGGCCCGGCCTACCGCGCGGGCCTGCTCTCCGATGACAAGGTGATCGAAGTGGACGGCTGGTCCACCGCCGAACAGCCCAACGACGAAGTGATCCGCAGGCTCAAGGGCAAGCCGGGCACCAGCGTGACGCTCAAGGTTTGGCGGCTGGGCTGGAACGAGCCGCGCGAGTTCGCGGTGCCGCGCGCGAAGATCGAGGTTCCGCTGCTGGAGCAGGAGATGCTGCCGGGCCGCGTGCTGTACCTGGAACTTGTCAGTTTCGGCACGGATTCGGCGCCGGCGATCGAGCAGGCCATCCGTGCAGCGCAACAGGAGGCACCGTTGGCCGGCGTCGTCCTCGACCTGCGCAACAACCCGGGCGGCTACCTCGAATCCGCGGTGGAGATCTGCAACGTGTTCCTGCCGCGCGACAAACTGGTGGTCAACACGAAATCCCGCGGCGACGAGGAGCGGCATTACACCAGGGAGCCGGCGCTCGTGCCGGAGGAACTGCCGCTCGTGCTGCTGGTGAACGATTTGAGCGCATCGGCCTCCGAGATCGTTGCCGGGGCGCTGCGCGTGCACGGACGCGCGGTGCTGGTCGGCGAGCGCACGGTCGGCAAGGGCTCGGTGCAGCAGATGTACCCCCTGCCCGGAACGCAGAACGAGCCGTGGCAGGACCAGAATCGCAATCGCGCGCGCGACGACTGGGAATCGTTCACCGACGTCAACGGCAACGGCAAGCACGACTACGCGCCGCTCGTCAAGATCACGATGGCCTACTACTACCTGCCGGATGGCTCCTGGATCCACACGGTGCGCGATCACGACGGCCGCGTCACCCAGGCCGGCGGCGTGCAGCCCGACCACGAGGTCCGCTTCCCGGAGTTCGATTATCCGACGCTGCGCGAACTGGACCGGCTGATCACCAAGGACTCGTTCCGCACCTATGCCAAGCAGGTGTACGACGCCGACCCCGCGCATGCGGTCCGACTTGCCGAGTTCGACGACCGCCAGACCGCGTCCTACACGGGCTGGCCGGAATTCTACGCGGGTCTCGGTACCTCGCTCGCCGAGCAGGAAGTGCGGCGCTGGGTCCGGCGCGCGCTACGCGGGGTCGTCAGCGACGCGCGCGGCAAGGTGTTCCCGGGTGGAGGCTTCTACGGCGACTTCGAGGAGGACCCGCAACTCCAGCAAGGCATCCGCCTGATTCTGGAGAAGGCCGGCCGGCAGACCTCGGAGTATCCGGAGTACCGAGCGCTCGCGAAGTCCGCGGCCGACGCCGACGCCGAGGTCACGGACGGCGGTCGCTGAGCGCCGCGACCAGCCCGTTGCGGCCGCCGGCGGCTCCTTCCCGCCGGTGGCTGAAGCAGCGCGCGTCGTCCAGCGTGTCGAGTCCGCAATCATGCACTGCCGGCGCGGGCAGGCCCGCCGCGTGCAGTTCCGCGACGCACCATGCACCGATGTCCACGAAGCCGCAGCCGCCGCGGCGCCGGACCGCCGCCGCGGGCGCGAGCGCCAGAACCTCCGGGCCGACCGCGTAGAACGCGGCGCGCGCGCAAGGCGAGATCGCTGCGGTCCAGGTCGCGCCGTCGTCCGCGCCCTCGCGCATGCGACGCACCGCCTCGCGCAGGATCCCCGCCGCGAGCCCGCGCCAGCCGGCGTGAAAGAGCCCGAGCCGCGGCCGCGCACCGCCGCGATGGATCAGCACCGCGCCGCAGTCGGCCACGGGCAGATAGAGCGGAAGTTCGGGAGTCTCGGTGATCAGGCCGTCGCAGGCCGTCAGCACGTGGGCGGAGTCGCGTGCGCCGCGACCGCGATCGGCCTCCCCCACCACGCGGATCGCGACGCCGTGTACCAGCGCGCCGCAGGTCCAGTCCGCCGGCCGCACGCCGAGGTGCGCGGACCAGGCAGCGCGCACGGCGAGAGCAGCGGCGCGGTCGCGGCCGCCGGAGAGCGACAGGTTGCCGGCGCCATTCGCCGGATCGCGCGCCGCGAACACGTGGCGCAGGCCCGCGCAGTCCTCCAGCCCCGGCAACTCGAACCCGAGCAGGCCCGCGTGGCGGAGCGCGCGCGGGGTCATGCCGCCGGCGCGTTCTCGCGGCCGCGCATCAGCGGCCGCAGGAACTCGGCATAGAGCACGCGCGCGATCGCGACCAGCGGCACCGCGATCAGAACGCCGAAGAAACCGAACAGCACGCCGCCGCTCAGCATGGTCAGGATCACCGCGAAGTCGGACAGACCGAGGCCGCGCCCGACGATGCGCGGAAGCAGCACGTAGCCCTCCAGCAGTTCGAGGCACACCGAGAGGCCCGCCGCCGCAGCGAGGCCCGGAATCCCCCCCCCTGTGCGGCCGCCGTCGGCCAGGCCGACCAGCGCCACCGCGACGAAGGCGGTCAGCGGGCCGATCACCGGCAGGATCGAAAAGATGCCGAGCAGCAGCGCCAGCGTGTAAGCGCCAGGAAAGCCGAGCGCAAACAGCACCGCGAACGCGATGCAGGCCTTGACCGCGCCGACGATCAGCCGCGAGCGCAGAAAGGCGCACAGGATGTCTTCGATCCGCGGCAGCAGCCGGTCGTAGCGCGGGTGCCATTCGGATGGCAACTCCGCGCGCACGCGCGCCAGCCACGGCGAGCCCTGCAGCAGGTAGAACAGGAACACCGGCAGCAGCACCAGCGTGGTGATCACGCCGAAGAGGCCGCCGAAGAAACGCAGCAGCCAGCCGCCGCCGGCCAGCAGCGCCCGCGCCGCGTCCTCGGCGTGCGCGGCGATCTGCTGCTCGGTGAGGCCGAATCCCTCGACGCGCTCGAGCATCGCCGGCGAGAGGCGGGCGCGCAGCGCGGCGAGGTGCTCCTGTGCCCAGGCGCGCAGGGCATCGAGGTCCGCGCCGGCGATCCAGGCCGAGAGCCGCCCGAGATCCGGACCGGTCGGGATCAGCAGCGCGACCGGGAGCGCCAGGCAGAGCAGCGTGCTGGCGCAGGCCGAGCCGCCGCTGCCCAGAACGCGCCGCAGACGCTTGTGCGTCGGCAGCAGCAGCAGCATCAGCAGATACGCCAGGAACAGCGGCACCGTGATGGGCCGCAGCAGCCAAAGCAGCACGGCCGCGGCGGCGACGATCGCCAGCCGCAGCGCCGCCCGCAGGCTCATGCGCCTTCCTTGACCGGGCCGCTGCGAGCGCGCTCGCGAGTCGGCTCGGAATGGGCGAAGGCCTGCGCGAAGTCGAAGCCGTTCGCGAAGTCGCGCGGGTGGTCGTTCTCGTCCTTGTTGAGCAGACCGGCTTCGATCATCTCGAACACGATGTTCCCGAAGTCCTCGGTGCGGCGCACGCCCCACGAGCGGAAGGCAAAGGGGGCCAGCGGGCCGAACTCCTCCTGTGCGTAGCGGCGGATGCCGTCGAGCAGGTCGCGGCCATTGATGTGCCGGCTCTCGTGCGGGGCCTGACCCTTGCCTTGCAGGAAGATCGTGTGGTCGAGGGCTTCGAGCACGAAGAAATAGGCCGCCTCCGCGAACTGGCGCCCGTTCTGGGCGCGGATCTCGCGGATCAGGGGCTGCAGTTTGCGGTCGTCCATGGCGGCGTCACCTCGAAAGCCTATCGGACCGCCGGGATTCGGTTTGCCCGGAATCCGTCCCGATCCCTCCACAGGCGCCTGGACCGGAGGTAAAAACAAGTGTAAGAACTTGAATAATAAGGATTTAGGACTATTTCGCCGATCTAACTCGAGCCTGTTTCCGGAGGTCGGCCAGAACCCAGGCCGGGGTCAGATTCACGTCCAGATCGCCCAGAGCCCGGTCCAGCCTCTCCACCCAGGACTCGGCCGGGGGCCAGGCCGGATTGGCGGTGAGCAGTCGCCCCAGTGCCGCCTGCAGCAGCAGGTGCGCGCGGGCGCGCGCTTCAGCATGGTTGCCGGCCTCTTCAGGCTCCGCGAGCCAGGTGGCATCCGGATCCTCCCCGCGCTGCCAGCGCGTGACCTGGGACAGTCGCTCGAGCAGGAATACGCGCTGCTCTGGAGTGAGATCCACGCTCGCCTCGGCACCGATCGCGCCGGCCAAAAGCGCGGCCTCGGCATCGGAGAGGCCGGCCGCGGCGGTGCGCCGTTCGAGGAGTTCGCGTGGTTCGAGCCCGAGCCGGACCACGCGGCAGCGCGAGCGGATCGCCGGCAGAAACGCGCCCAGATCGGTGCCCGAGAGCAGCAGCACCGTCCCGGAGGGAGGCTCCTCGGCGGTCTTCAGCAGCGCTCCCTGCGCGTCGGCGTTCATGCGGTCGGCGTCGGGCAGCAGCACGGCGCGCCAGGCTCCGGCAAGCGGCTTGTAGCGCAACGCGGCCTCCACGCTCGCGACTCCCTCCTTGCGCTGGGCCACGTGCTCGACGCGCAGTCCGTCTATCTCGAGTTCCTCGGGATCGAAGAGCGCGCAATCCGGATGCCCGCTCGGATCGCCGCGCAAGCCGAGCAGGGCTGCGGCGCAGTCGAAGGCCGCTGCGCGCGCGCGGCGGCGGCCCGGCGCCAGAAACAGCCAGGCATCGGCCAGCGCCTGGTGCGCGAGCGCGCGCGCGAATGCCCGCGGCAGGGAGGGGTCGTCGATCATGCGGAGATCGGCGCAAGCGCGCGGCGGACGCGTTGCGCGACCGCCTCCTCGTCCAGGCCCTGGACCTCGATCACCGTGCAGCGATGCGCCTGCTCGCGGGCGTAACGCAGGTAGCCGGCGCGAACGCGCTGCTGGAAGGCCAGTCCGCGCGCCTCGATCGCATCGGGCGCGGCCGCGCGCTCGAGCGCGGCGGCGAGCACGCGCCGATAGGACTCCTCGGCGGGCAGATCGAGGATCAGGATCCGTTCGGGCTGCAGCGTTTCGGGCACGCAGAGGCGGTCCAGCCGCAGCACGAAGGCGGCGTCTTGCTCGTTCTGCCCCTGGTAGGCCATCGTCGAAGGCGAGAAGCGCTCGCACACGACATCACGGTCTGCCGCGAGCGCCGGCGCGATCTCCCGCGCGAGCAGTTCCACCCGCGCGGCGAAGAACAACAACGCTTCTGCCCGCGCCTCCCAGGCCTCGTCGGCCGGTCGGTGCAGGAGGAGGCTGCGGATGCGCTCGCCCAGCGGAGTCGCCCCGGGTTCGCGCAGCGCCAGCACCGTGCGTCCTTCCGCACGCAGCGCGTCGGCGAGCCGGGCGGCCTGGGTGGACTTGCCGGATCCATCCATTCCCTCGATCACCCAGAAGCGGCCGTGGCCCCCCACGCGGGCATCCTACGCTCTGCGCTGGAAACCGCTCCCCCGTATCCGATAGCCTGCGTTCATGCCCCTCTCGGCACCCAGTGGATTCAGCACGCTGCGGAGTGTGCTGGTCATGATCCTGTCGTGCGCTGCGTGCGCGATGCCGGCGCCGCTGACGCCCGCTCCGGCCGCGCTCGAGCCGCCGGTCCCTTCGCCGCCCGGCGACCTGCCCGCCGCTGCACGACTCGCGTGGTGGGAGGAGCGCGCGCCGATGCTCGCTGCCGAAGACCGGCTCGAGGCGCGGCTGTGCATGGGAGAATTGCTGCTTGAACTGGAACGCTCGCAGGAAGCGCGCTACGCGTTCTACGAAGTGATCGAGGCACCCGACGTGACCGTGCGCGAGGCGGCGCGCGCGGAGCGCGGCGTCGGACTCGCCTATTTCCTCGAGGGGCAGGCGCCGATGGGGCTGCCGCACCTTGAACGCGCGCGTGGCGGCCTGGAGCAGCCGGCGGCGGAGGAGGCCGGATACCTGATCGCCGCGGGACGCGGTCAGGCGCGGGCCGCCGACGCGGCGCTCGCCGGACGCGTGCAGCCGTACCTCCACGCGGCGGGCCTGCTGGCGGCCGTGCCTCCCCCCCCCGCGGCCGAGCCGTCGCGCAAGTCGCCGTTGGTGGACATGACCCGCGCGCAGTGGCAGGCGCGCGCGATGCTCGCGAATCACGATCCGATGAGCAAGCCGTACCGGATCACGCTGCATCACACCGCCGAGCCGATGCCGGGCGAAACGCTCGCGGCGACGATCACCGAGGTGCAGAACATCCAGATGCTGCACATGCGCGACCGCGACTGGGCGGACATCGGCTACCACTTCCTGATTGATCGCGCGGGGCGCGTGATCGAGGGGCGCAGCCTCGAGGTGCAGGGCGCGCACGCCGGCAACTCGGACGCGAACCGCGGCAACCTCGGCATCGCGCTGCTCGGCAACTTCGCGGCGCAGCCCGAGCGCGGCCCGCAATACACGCGCGTGCAGGATCCGACCGCCGCGCAGTTGCAGGCTCTCGGCGAACTGGTCGGCGCGCTGCAGCAACGTTTCACGATCTCCAACCATGAGATCTGGGCGCACGACCACTTCCGCGAGACCGAATGCCCGGGCGGCAAACTGCGCTCCTGGGTCATGGCGCACCGCAGCGAGCGGAGACCGGCGACCGGCGCGGTCAATGCGTCCGCGAAGAACTAAGGCAACGCTTCAATCCGCGAGCCACAGGCCCCAGACCAGGCCCGCGAGACCCGCCGCCCAGCAGTAGGGCGCAAAGATCCAGAGCCGGCGGTTGCGGCCAATCCACACCAGGAGGCCGAGCGCCAGGAAGCCGACCAGCGCGCTGGTTGCGACGCCCGCGGCGGACTGCGCCGGCTCCGCGCGCGCGAAAGCCAGCACCGCGTCCGCTTCCAGCAGAATCGCTCCGCCGACCGCGATGATGGAGAGCAGGAAGGAGAAGGTGGTGGAAGAGGCAGCAGATAGGCCCACAGCGAGGCCGATCACGATGGTCGAGCCGCTGCGCGAAATGCCGGGTAGGATCGCGCAAGCCTGCGCGCAACCGATTGCCAGCGCAGCCGCCGGACCCATCGCATCCAACTCGATGCCGCGGTCGCGGAAGCGTCGGCTCCACCACAGCACGGCGCCGGTCACCAGCAGCATCGCCGAGGTCAGATTCGGCGAGCCGAAGGACTCCTGGATCTTTTCCTCGAAGCCGATGCCGACGATCCCCGCGGGCAGCGAGCCGAGCAGCAGCAGACCCAGCAGGCGCCGCTGCGTGCCGGGCTCGGGCCCGCGCCCCAGCGCGCCGGCGGCGAGCCGGAGAATCTCGCGCCGGTAGAACACGCACACCGCGAGCAGCGTGCCGACGTGGAGCAGAATCTCCACGGTGGCGTCATCCGGGAGCCGCTCGCCGCCGGGGAGGTAGGAGCGACCGAGCACCAGGTGGCCGCTCGATGAGACCGGCAGGAATTCGGTCAGCCCCTGGATTAGTGCCAGGATCAGCAACAGACCGAGCAAACCCATCGTCGCGTTTTCAGAGGCGCGCGGCGACGTCGCGCGCAGGCTGGCTCTTCATGCCGAATGCCTCGGCGACTGCGGCATGCGTCAGAGCGCCGCCGAGCGCGTTCGCCGCGCTGGCGAGCGCCGCGTCCTCGAGCACTGCGCGCTTGGCGCCCAACGCGGCGAGTTTGAGCGCCCACGGCAGTGTGGCGTTGGTGAGGCCGAAGGTGCTGGTGCGCGGCACCGCGCCCGGCATGTTGGCGACGCAGTAATGGATCACGCCGTCCACCTCGAAGGTCGGCGCGTCGTGCGTGGTGGGCTTGCAAGTCTCCACGCAGCCGCCCTGATCCACCGCGACGTCCACGATCACCGAGCCCTTCGGCATCAACTTGAGGTCTTCGCGCAACACCAGTTTGGGCGCACGCGCGCCGACCACGAGCACCGCGCCGATCAGCAGGTCGGTGTGCGGCAGCCGCTCGCGGATCGCGGCGCGGCTCGAATGCACGGTGCGCACGTTCGCAGGCATCACGTCGGCGAGGTAGCGCAGGCGATCCAGGCTCAAATCGAGGATCGTCACGCGCGCGCCCATGCCGGCGGCCACCCACGCGGCCTGCGTGCCGACCGTGCCGCCGCCGAGGATCATCACATGCGCCGGCTCGACGCCCGGGATGCCGCCGAGAAGCACGCCGCGCCCCCCCATCGGCGCCTCAAGGTACTTTGCGCCTTCTTGCACCGCCATGCGGCCCGCAACCTCGGACATCGGCGTCAGCAGCGGCAACTGCCGGCCGACCTCGAGCGTCTCGTAGGCGAAGCAATGCGCTCCGCTCTTGACCATGCCTTGCGTCAGTCTGCGATCCGCCGCGAAGTGGAAGTAGGTGAACACCACCTGTCCCGTGCGCGCGCGCGCGATCTCCTCCGGCTGCGGTTCCTTGACCTTCAGGATCATCTCCGCGCCACTCCACACCTTGGCGGGGCCGGACACGATTTTGGCCCCGGACGCGGCGTATTCCGCGTCGGCGAAGCCGCTCTTGAGGCCCGCGCCCGCCTCGACGAGCACGGCGTGGCCGGCCTCGCTGAAGGCCAGCGCCCCGGCGGGCGTCAGTGCGACGCGTGCCTCGAGTTTCTTGATCTCCCTCGGAACCCCGACGATCATGGATGCCTGCCTCCGGCAAGGGCGCGGCATTCTACGGGCGCCCCGCGACGCCTCCATGCCCGCTTCACTCTTCGCCGAACGCCTCGCTACGTTGCGCGCGCGCATCGCGTCTGCGGCACTGCGCGCGGGCCGTGATGCGCGCGAGGTGCGCATTCTCGCCGTCGCGAAGACCGCCGCGCCGACCGACCTCGACGAGGCATGGAACACCGGCCAGCGAGAGTTCGCGCACAATCGCGTGCAGGCACTGGTGCGCGACGCAGCGCGCTTGCCGCAGGCGGCATGGCACGCGGTCGGTCCGCTGCAGGGCAACAAGGTGAGCGACTGCGTGCGCGTCGCCGCCTGCATTCAGACGGTCGGCGATGCGCTCACCGCGGAGCGAATTGCGCGCGCGCTCGAGCGGCAGGAGCGTCGCATGCCGGTGCTGCTGCAGGTGAACCTGCAACCCGCGGACGGCCGCTATGGCTGCCCGTTGGCCGACCTTGCCGTCCTCGCGGAGGCCGCGCGCGCATGGCCGCAACTCGAAGTGCGCGGCCTGATGACCATCGCCGAGGCCGGCGCGCCGCCGCCGGTTTTGCGCGCCGGCTTTGCGCGCCTGCGCGAGGCCGCGGAGCGCCTAGCCGGCGCGGGGAGCCTGTCGCCGCGGCCGGATTTGTCCATGGGGATGTCCGACGACTATGAAATCGCGGTCGAGGAAGGGGCTAATCTGGTGCGGATCGGGCGCTTCCTCTTCCCGCCCACTTCCTAGACCCTTGGACGTCCGACTTCTCTGGGAATCACGCTCCGGCGGTGAACGAGGTGCATTCGCGCTGACCAGCGGCGTGCTGCACCTGACAGCGCTGCCGGGAGGGCGCCTGGACCGCGTCGCGCAGGATCCGGGGAACCGCCCCGGCATCCAGGTGCGTCTCGCCGAGTCCAGCCTGGTGCTTGAAGCGCGCGGCGCCTGCGCCTTCGTGAAGGACGGCCGGGTGGACTCGCGCGCCGAACTGAACGCCGTGCCGGTGATGTTCCGCGCCGCGGACGGGGTAGAGATCGAACTGCGCGCGGAGGGTTTGCCCGGCGCGGAGAAGGCCCCTGCCGACCCTCTGGTCGGCCGCACGCTCGGCGCTTACCGCGTGCTGGAGCGCCTCGGCAGCGGCGCGGTCGGCGTGGTGTACAAGGCGATTCAGGCCGGCCTCGAGCGCGAGGTGGCGCTGAAGGTGCTGAATCCGAAGGCGGCGACTCCGTTGACGGTGGCTTCCTTCAAGCGCGAGGCGGTCGCCGCGGGCCGGCTCTCCCACCCGAACCTCGTGCAGGTGTACGAGATCGGCCACGAGCACGGCCTGCAATTCTTCTCGATGGAACTGGTGCCCGGCGGCACGCTCGAGCAGTGCCTTGCGGAACACGGGCCGCGGCCGTGGCGCGAAGCGCTCGGCTACGCGCGCGACTGCGCCGAGGCGCTGGCCTTCGCGCAGGATCACCATCTGGTGCATCGCGATGTCAAGCCGGAGAACCTGATGCTCACCAAGGACGGCCGCGTCAAGTTAGCCGACCTCGGCATGGCAGCGACGCGCGGCATGCTGGAGCAGGATTCGGCCGGCGGCAGCCCGCACTTCATGGCGCCCGAGTGCGTGGGCGGCGTCGTGGATCACCGCGCCGATCTCTACTCGCTCGGCTGCAGCCTCTACCGGCTGCTGACCGGCGAGACGCCGTTCCGAGGCGAAACGGTGAAGGATATCCTGCGCGCGCACCGCGACGCGCCGCTGCCTTCGGCGCGCGAGCACGCGCCCGAAGTGCCGGCCGAGGTGGACGCGCTGGTCGCGCGCCTGCTGGCAAAATTGCCCGCGGACCGGCCGGCGGACGCACGCGCGGTCGCCGCCGAGATCGGCGAATTGCTGCAGCCGCGGCGCTCGAAAGCGCCGGTCCTGGTGCTTGGGCTGGTGGCGCTGGCGGCGGCCGGCACTGCGATCTGGTTTGCGACGCGGCCGCAGGACCCGAGCCGGGAGCCGGAGCGTGTGATCGAATACGTCGAGCGCGGCGAGACGGCGGAGCAGGCCGCCGCGCGCACGGCGCTCGCACACGAGCGCGCCTTCCTGCAGGCGATGATGCTGCCGGAGGGCGCGGAGCGGCGCACGGCGTTGACAGCCTTCCTGGACGCGCACCCCGAGTCCGAATTCTCCCCGCGCGTCCGCGGGGAGATCGCGCGGCTGGATGCCGCGGGCAGCGCGGCGGCAACTTCGTCCGACGATCCGCTCGAGCGCATGCGCGCCGCGCTGGCGGTGCTGTCGCAGGAGGTCGAGACCTGCATCCGCGACGGTCGCTACGGTCAGGCGCACGCGCACGTCGTCGCGAGCGGCGTGCCTGCGGCGGTGCGCGGCCCGCTCGACGCGCGCCTCGGCGCCGCCGCCGACGCCGCGTTCCGCGGGTGGGAAACGCGGCACGCGCAGGCGCTCGCCGTGCAGCGCTGGAGCGACGCCTCGACGGTGCGGGAGCAGTTCGCGCGTTCCCTCGGCCCGGATCTCGGGCAGGATCCCCCCCCCGTGGAATGGAGCGACCGGCTCGCGGCTCTTGCCGAACAGGCGCTGGGCGCCGAGCGCGACGCCCGCGCCGCCGCCTTCGATTCCGCGCGGCGCGGAATGATCGCCGCGCTGCAAGGGCCGGTGCGCGAGGCGGTGCGCGCCTGCGACCTCGCCGGCGCGCTCGCCGCTCTCGACGCGGCGGCGGAAGCATGCCCGCATGCGGAGATGCGCGCCGCGCTGCTTGCGGAAAGAGAGTGCTTCGCCGCCGCGGCGCCGGCCGCGCAGGCCTTGCGCGCGCGGCTCTCCGGCGCGGCCGAGGTCCCGATCGTGGAGCCGGTCGAGGGCAAGCGCGCGCTCGCGGTGCTCGCCGACGACGAGGGGATCAAGGTCCTGGTGCAGATCCGCGGCGAGCGCATCGAGCGCACGGATCCCTGGTCCGCGTACGGCAGCGCCGAGGCTTTCGGCGGGCTGCTGCGCGCCGTGATCCCGGCCGAAGTGCCGGACGATTCGGTGGTCGCGCTGCACCTGCTGTTCGGCCAGGCCACCGTCTCGGCGCAGATGCGCAGCCGGACCTTCGACGACCCCGCCGGCGCCGCCGATCGCGGCCGCGCCGCAGCGGCCTGGCTCGCGCCGCTGCCGCGCATGCTCGCGGCGACCCCGGTGTGGCTGCCGCGACACCGCGCCGCGTTCGACGCGTTCGCAGACCTGCACGCGGCGCTCGGTGCGCAGGACGCCTATCTGGCATGGCAGCGCGCGCAGCGAATGGCCGCCGAATTCTCGCTGCTCGGCGCGTGGTGCAGCGATGGCGACGCGACGTGGCAATTTCAGCCGTGACGCCCGCGCGCCTCGCCTTGCTGGCATCAGGGGGGGGGCGAACGCTGGAGAACCTGCAGCAGCGCATCAGCACGGGCGCTGTGCCCGCCGAGATCGTGCTGGTGATCGTGTCCCGCGCCTCCTCCGGCGCGGCCGAGCGCGCGCGGCGCCTGGGCCTGCCGGTCCTGGTGATCGGCAAAGACAACCGACCCGACCCCGCGCAGCGCGCGCATCTGCTGCAGCAGGCGGTGCTCGAAGCGCGGCCGGACTGGGTGCTGCTGGCCGGATGGCTGGCACTGTTCCCGATTCCGCCGCAACTCGAGGGCCGCGTGCTCAACATCCACCCCGCGCTGCTGCCGTCCTACGGCGGCGCGGGCTTCTACGGCCGCCGTGTGCACGAGGCGGCCGCCCGCGATCAGGCGCGGATCGGCGGCTGCACGGTGCACTTCGCCGACGCCGCTTACGACCGCGGGCCGGTGCTGCTGCAGAGCGCGGTGCGGATCCCGGCCGGGGCGGGCGCCGAGGAGATCGCCGCGCGCGTGTTCGCGGCCGAGGTCGAGGCCTTTCCGGAAGCCCTCGCGCACCTGATCGCCGGCCGCGCGCGCCTGCAGGACGGCGCGGTGGTCTGGAGCCTGTGACGCTTCAGCCGCCCGCGGCCTGCGCGCCGGTGCGGCGCATCAGTTCGCGCACCGCGAGTTCGAAGTTGACGTCGGTGCGGGTCGCGCGATCCGCGTCGGCGGCGGCCACCGTGACCCTGCCCGTCGCGTCGGTCCACCATTCGAGCACGTGCCCCGGCTGGGCGCGCGGGGTGCGCGAGATCGAGTAGGTCACGCGGCCGGAGGGCGCGCTCGCGGGCCTGGCGCTCCATTCCGCGCCCTCGGCGCGGATGCCCTCCTTCAGCAGGCCCTCGACGAAGCCGCTCGCCTCGGCGTCGAGCGTCCCCCCCCCTTCCAGGGTCCATCCGGCGGCGACCCGGCGGAATACGGCTGCCGCCGCGCCGTACTCGACCCGCAGCGAGACGATCGCCGACGCGTCGAGGTCGAGCACGCGCGGGCTGCGGAATTGCTCCGGAGGCCGGAACAGCAGCACGAAGTCGTCCGGAGCCCAGGACATCACGTAGTCCCGGTGCGAGGCAATCGCGCCCCCGCCGTGCAGTTTCAGCGTCGTCGAGCCGCCGCTCCCGCTGCACACCAGCGTGCCGACGAGGTCCCCCGCGGGCGGACGCTGGTCGAGTCGGTCGCGCTCCACCATCACCGCGCGCGCGCCGAGCAGACGCTCGACGAAGGCGGCCTGGCGCTCGTCCATCGGCGCGGAATAGGGCGCGAGCACGCGCCAGCCGTTCGCGCTGCGCGTCAACTCGAGAGCCTCGCCCGCGCGCGGCTCCCAGCGAATGCGTTGCACCGCCGGCGGCGGCAGCGGCTGCAGCCGGTGGTCCCGCCACTCCTGCGCATCGCGCGCGAGCCGGCTCATCAGGCTCTCTCCGACGCGTATCCGCCGGCCGTCGAGGGTGGCCGCGCGCCAGCGCCCGCTCGGCTCCTGGGCGCCTATGCGCAGGACCTGGGTCTTGCCGGAGGCTTCGCGCGCCTCGATGGCCACCGCGGCCGGCTCGAGGCCGAGGTCGGCGTCGCTCTGCCGCTCCCACGCAGCCGGCGCCTCGCTCCAGTCGCGATCGTAGAGCGCCTGCAGCGCCGACATCAGCACCACCGGCTCGGCCCAGTCCTGCTGCGGCTCGGTGAGCCGCCAAACGCCGTCAGCACCGCGCTCGACGCGCAGGGTCTCGTTGAAGCGCGGCTGGTGGATGGTGAGCCGCGCGAGTTCGCGCGGATCGAGGTGCATCAGCGAGTCCGCGGCAGGCGCCGGCGGCGCGAGATCGCCGTAGAGGTTCGGCGCGTCGCCGGATTCCGGCAGCGCGAGGTATAACGCGGCGGCGGCTCCGCCGAGCAGGAGGACGAGAAGCAGAAGGCGGGCGTGGCTCATCGGCGGCGCCGCCACGCGATCCATGCGGCGAGTGTGAAGGCGAGTCCGGGGATGACGATCACCGCGAGATTGTCCAGGCGCGCCTGCGTAGGCCGGGCTGGGCGGAACGGCAACTCGCGCGCGGCGACAAGTTCGAAATCGCGCATCTCGCGTCCCGCGAGCCAGCGCAGCACGGCGGCCGCGAAATCGTGCGCGTAGGCCAGCCTGCCCCCCTCCAGGCTGGCCGCGCTGCCGCACACGACGAGGCGCGCGTTCGCGGCGCCGCTGCGCGGAGTCCACGGCTCGATCGCGGCGGCGAGGCCGCGGATGCCGCGGCGCTCCCCCGGGTCCTGGGCGTAGTTGGTCAGTGCCACGTCGTCGGCCCACGCCGACGCACCGGTGCGGAGCAGGCGCGTGCGTGTCCAGTCGTTGCCGCTCAAGCCGCCGACCTCGACCGGCCGCGCGGCTGCGATCAGCATGGCGCGACCCGAGAGCGCGAGTTGCGCGGTCACCGGATGCTGCGCGTCGAATCCCGGTCCGCTCACCTCGAGGTTGCCGCACATCGCGTCGCCTTCGACCGTGCCGCCCGCGGTGCGCACCGGCTCGCACACGAGCCCCGCGGCGAACTGCACGCCACGCGCTGCCAGCAGGGCGTTCCAGAACGTCACGACCTCCTCGCTCGCGAACGCTCCGAGTGCGAGCAGCAGAGGGCGCTCGGAGTCGAGCCACGCGCGCGCGGCCGTTTCTTCGGCGGGCGCGAACGGCTGGTGCTGCCCCGGGATCACCAGCAGGTTGCAATCCTGCGCGTCGAGGAGGCTCGCAACGGCGACGACTTCGTAGCCCTCGTTGGCGAGCAGGCGCGCGAGCGGCGCGAGGGTCAGCGGATCGTCGAGTGCGCCGGGCCGGCCCGCGGTCAGCACTGCGGCGCGCGGCAGATCTCCCGCGGCGAGAGCGAGCGCGGCGCCGCCGAGCGCGAAGTCGAGGCGCTCGGCGCGCAGGCGCGCCGGAGTGCCGTCCGGCGACGGCTCGACGATCTGGAACAGTTCCTCGAAGCGCAGCACGCGGCGCGGGCCGCCGCGCCCTCCCGCCTCGAGGATCAACGCGTCGCCGGGGGCTCGCGCGAGCCGGCGCTGCGCTTCCTCGACCGCGATCAGCGGCGAGGCGGCGTCGAGCAGAGCGATCTCGAGCCGGCCGCGGGAGCGCAACCGCGCATCCTCGAGAATGGTGCGCAGGCGGTCGAAGGCGCGGGGATAGACCGGCGAGCCGTTCCACATCCACGCGGGGTTCTCGAGCAGAAGGAAGGCAGTCAGCAGCGAATCCGGCGGCAGGCTCGCGACCGCAGCGGCGGTGCGCTCGCTGACGCCGGCGCTGCCGGTGCGCGTGAGATCCACGCGCAGCCGCAGACCGGGACGCGCCAGCGTGGCCAGCAGCAGCACCGCGACGGCGGCGGCGGCGGCACCCGCACCGAGCATCAGCGCGGCCAGGCGGAGGCGGCGGTTCATGCGAGCATGCGGCGCGCGGCGAGGCGCAGCCAGGTCAGAAACAGGAAGAGCCCGGCGAGCACCAGATGGAAGGCGATCGCGTAGGAGTCCAGCAAGCCGGCGGCGAAGGCGCGGTCGAGGAAATCGGGCAGATGGGCTCCGCGCGCGAGGGCTCCCAGCGTGCCCGGGGCTTCGAGCAGCAGCGCCGGCACGAAGAGCAGCAGGTAGTTCAGCGCGGCCCCCCCCCCGGCTGCGAGCACCAGGTTGCCGCTCCAGGAAGAGGCCCACAGGCCGGTGGCCAGGAACAGGAAACTGACCAGCGCGGCGCCCGCGAAGCCGCACAGCACGCGGCCCCAGTCCAGGATCGCGCCGTGCGCCGCGAGCAGCACGAAGAGCGCCAGCACGCCGGCCCAGAACAGCAGGAAGAAGACGCAGGCGGCGAGGTACTTGGCGAGGACGACCGCGGCGTCGCGCACGGGCGCGGTCAGGAGAGTTTCGAGCGTGCCGAGGCGCTGCTCCTCCGCGAGCAGGCGCAGCGCGAGCAGCGGCGGGAAGGCCGGCAGCAGCAGCCACACCAGCAGTCCGTTGCCGAAAAGATAGGGTGGCAGCAGAGTGAGGTCGTTCTGGATCGCGGGCGAGCGCAGCAGATAGGCGAAGAAGAAGCCGTTCAGCAGGTACCAGAAACCGAGCAGCACGAACACGTAGGGCGAGAGGAAAAACCCGCGCAGTTCGCGCTTGAACTGAGCCAGGAAGGGCCTCATGCGGCGCGGCCCTGCAGCAGCAGAAGGAAGATCTGTTCGAGGTCGGGTTGCAGGGTGTGGAACTCGAGGATCTCCACTCCCCGCGCGGCGAGCGCACGCAGCAATGCGGGACGGTTTGCGACCGGCCCCGCGTTCAGCAGCACAGCCCCGTCCGGATCCTCGCGCAGAAGCGCAAAGCCGTGCGCGGAAGCAAGCGCGCGGAGAGCCTCGGCGTCGGCTGGCGCGGCGGGAAGCACGCGCAGCGGTGCGGATGCGCGCAGCCGCTGCTGAAGTTCCGCCAGCGTTCCGGCGGCCGCGGCGCGGCCCTGGTGCAGGATCAGCACGCGCGAGACAAGGTCCTGAACCTCCGGCAGCACGTGCGAGGAGAACAGGATGGCCTTGCCGCGGCGCGCGAGGTCGCGCAGGATCTGCTTGAATTCCTGGCGCTGGATCGGGTCGAGGCCGGAGAAGGGCTCGTCCAGCAGGAGGGCCGGCGGATCGGCGAGCAGGGCGTCCGCGAGACCGACGCGCTGCCGAAAGCCTTTGGATAGCGTGCCGAAAGGCTGGCGCCAGCGCTCGCCGAGCCCGAATTCCTGCGCCGCCGCTGCGGCCCGTGCGCGCGCCGCGGGCGGCGGCATGCCCTTGAGTTCCGCGCGGTAGCGCAGGTATTCGCCGACTCGCATTTCGGTAGGAGCAGCGAAATTCTCGGGCAGATAGCCGACGGAGGCGCGCGCGCGCAGCGATGCGGTGACGAGGTCGTGTCCGGCGATCGCAGCGCGACCGCGCGTCGGCGGCAGCCATCCGGAGAGGATGCGCAGCGCAGTGGACTTGCCGGCACCGTTGGGACCGAGGAAGCCGAGGATCTCGCCGGGCGCAACCGCGAAGGACACGCCGTCCAGGGCCGGGACGGCGCCGAATCGCTTGACCAGTTGCTCGGCGCGGATCATCGAGGCGGGTTGAGCGCTGCGGCACGCATGCAAATGGCGTGCCGGCCTCCAGAGTAGCGGGCCCGGCCCTACGCCTGAAGCGACCGCAGGCGGGGTTCGCTTCCGTCCGCGACCAGCGGCCCGCTCATCCCTACTTTTTGACTTCGTAGTCCGCGTCCACGACCTCGCCGGCGGCGGGCTCGCCGCGCGGGGTCGCGGGGTCCGGAGCAGGTCCTGCGCCGGCCTTCTGGTACATCTTCTCGGCGATCGGGTGCAGCGCGGACTGGAGTTCGCTGACCAGCCGCTCGAGGTCCGCCGAGCGGTCCTCCTTGAGCGCCTGCTCGAGCGCCGCGATGCGTTCTTCGACCGCCTTGCGGTCGCCGGCGTCAATCTTGTCCTGGTGCTCGCGCAGCATCCTCTGCGCCTGCCAGACTGCTTGGTCGGCAGCATTGCGACGCTCGACTTTCTCCAAGGCCTGCGCGTCCTGCTCCTTGAAGCGGTCGGCATCGCCCTGCATGCGCTGGATGTCGGCTTCGGAGAGGCCGCTCGACTGCTCGATGCGAACCTTGTGCTCCTTGGTGGTGGCCTTGTCCCTGGCGCGCACGTGCAAGATGCCGTTGGCGTCCATGTCGAACTCGACCTCGATCTGCGGTACGCCGCGCGGCGCGGGCGGGATGCCGTCGAGGTGGAAACGGTCCAACGTGCGGTTGTCGCGCGCCAGCGAGCGCTCGCCCTGCAGCACGTGCACCTCGACGGTGGTCTGGCCGTCGGAGGCGGTGGAGAAGATCTCCTTCTTGGTGGTCGGGATCGTGGTGTTGCGGCCGATCAGCGTGGTCATCACGCCGCCGTAGGTCTCGATTCCCAGAGAGAGCGGGGTCACGTCGAGCAGCACCAAGTCCTCGACCTGGCCGGAGAGCACCCCCCCCTGAACCGCCGCGCCCTGCGCGACCACCTCGTCCGGGTTCACGCTCTTGTTGCCTTCGCGCCCGAAGATCTCCTTGACCAGCGCCTGGACCCGCGGGATGCGGATCGAGCCGCCGACCAGAATCACTTCCGCGACGTCGGAGGCCTTGAGCCCGGCGTCCTTCAAGGCCTGCTCGCAGGGACGGCGGCAGCGCTCGAAAAGGTCGGCGCACAGCGACTCGAACTTCGCGCGCGAGAGCGAGAACATCAGGTGCTTGGGGCCGCTCGCGTCCGCGGTGATGAAGGGCAGGTTGATCTGCGTTTCCTGGGCGCTGGAGAGTTCGCACTTGGCCTTCTCGCAGGCTTCCTTGAGCCGCTGCAGCGCCATCTTGTCCTGGCGCAAGTCAATGCCGTGCTCCTTCTTGAACTCGCCGGCGACCCAGTTCATCAGCGAGGCGTCGAAGTCGTCGCCGCCGAGGTGAGTGTCGCCGTTGGTGGCCAGCACCTCGAATACGCCGTCGCCGATATCGAGGATCGAGATGTCGAAGGTGCCGCCGCCGAGGTCGAAGACCGCGATCTTGCCGACTTTCTTCTTGTCCAGCCCGTAGGCGATCGCCGCCGCGGTCGGCTCGTTGATGATGCGCTCGACCTCCAGCCCCGCGATCTTGCCGGCGTCCTTGGTGGCCTGGCGCTGGCTGTCGTTGAAGTAAGCCGGCACCGTGATCACCGCGCGGGTCACCTTCTCGCCGAGGTAGTCCTCCGCGCATTCTTTCAGGTAGGCCAGCACCTGCGCGCTGATCTCGGGCGGCGTGTACTGCTTGTCGCCGATCCCCACCTTCACGAGGTCCTTCGGGCCGCCGACCACGTTGTACGGCACGAGTTTCTCCTCGCTGCCGACCTCCTCGTGCCGGCGGCCCATGAAGCGCTTGATCGAGAAGATCGTGCGCGTGGGATTGGTCACGGCTTGGCGCTTGGCCGGCCCACCGACTAGCCGTTGCCCGTTGTCCTGAAAGGCCACCACGGACGGCGTGGTGCGGCTGCCTTCCTTGTTGGGGATGACCTTGGCCTCGCCGCTCTCGAGGATCGAGACGACCGAGTTGGTGGTGCCGAGGTCAATGCCGACGATCTTGGACATGGCAACAGGCTCCGGCAACTCCTGTGCCGCGGGGGACCCGCCAAAATGGCAGATGGGCGGGAGGTCACTCCAACCCGAACTCCTTGATCTTCCGGTACAGCGTCCTCTCGCCCATCCCCAGCCTCTCCGCGGCGCGCTGGCGGTTGCCTCCGACCGCCTCCAGCGTCACGGCGATCAGGTCACGTTCCACGACAGCCATCGTCTTGCCTTGCAGCGTGTAACGGGGAGCGTTTTCCGAGGTCGCTGAAACCGGCTCCGCCGCGACCGACGCCGTTACGACCGCGGGCGCCGCATCTGCTTGAGGAGCCAGATCACGCAAGGCCACCGGCAGATCCTCGACCCCCAGCATGCCGTCCTGATCCAGCACCACCATCGTCTCCAGGGTGTTGCGGAACTCGCGCACGTTGCCGGGCCAGCCGTGCGCCCGCAGCCGGCGCATCACCGGCTCCTCCAGCCCGCGAACCTGCTTGTGATGGGTCTCGCGGAACTGGCGCAGGAAATGTTCGGCCAGCAGCGGCAGGTCCTCGATCCGCTCGCGCAGCGGCGGCATCTCGACCATCACGACGGCGAGCCGCCAGAACAGATCCTCGCGGAACTTGCCTTCGCGCACGCGCGCCTTCAGGTCGCGGTTGGTCGCCGCCAGGATGCGGACGTCCACCGGCCGCGGCGCGTTCGCGCCGACCGGCACGACTTCGCGGTTCTCCAACACGCGCAACAGTTTGGCTTGAGTGGCCAGCGGCATGTCGCCGATCTCGTCGAGGAACAGCGTCCCGCCGTGCGCATACTCGAACTTGCCTTCCTTGTTCTCGTGCGCGCCGGTGAAGGCACCCTTCACGTGGCCGAAGAGTTCGCTCTCGATCAGGGACTCGGTCAGCGCCGCGCAGTTGATTGCGACGAAACGGTTTGCGGCGCGCGGCGAGAGCCGGTGCAGCCCGCGCGCGATCAACTCCTTGCCGGTGCCGGACTCGCCGAGGATCAACACGGTCGCCTCGGTGCGACCCGCCTGCCGCACCAGATCGAACACGCGGTGCATCGCCGCCGACCCCCCGATCAGCCCCTCCAGGCCGTAACGCTTGTCGAGCGCTGCGCGCAGTTCGCGCACATCTTCGGCCAGCCGCCGGTTATCGAGTTCGCGCCGCACGCGCGCGCGCAGTTCCTCCAGGTTGACCGGCTTGGTCAGGTAGTCGGCGGCCCCGGCGCGCATCGCGCCGACCGCGGTTTCCACGCTCCCGTGACCGGTGATCAGGATCACCGAGAGCGACGGATGGTCCTTCCGCACCTTCTGCAGCAGATCGAGGCCGCTCTCGGCGCCGAGTTTCAGATCCGTCAGCACCAGATCGAAGTGCCGCGCGCGCAAGCGATCGAGCGCCGCGCCCACCTCCCCCGCGATCTCCACTACGCAGCGCTCGGTCTCGAGCGCCAACTGCAAGGCCTCGGCGTGCGCGGGATCGTCCTCGACGACCAGAATGCGCGGATCAGCCACGCGTCTGCTCCGCCACCGCCACCGGCAGCCGCATCACCGCGCGCGTTCCGCGGCCCGGCGCGCTTTCCAGCGCCAGATTCCCGCCGTGCGCCTCCAGCAGCCTGCGCACGGTCGGCAGCCCGAGCCCGGTCCCGCCTTTCTTGGTCGAGAACCAGATCTCGAAGCAGCGTGCGAGCACCTCGGGGCTCATGCCCGGGCCGTCGTCGAGCACCTCCACCAGGACCCAGCCCGGCTCGCACCGCGTGATCAGCGTGATCTGCCCGCCGCGGCCCTCCAGCGCCTGGCGCGCGTTGATCACCAGGTTCAGCAGCGCCTGCCCCAGGCGCGCGGCGTCCACCCGCACGAGCGGCAGATCGAGGTCGAAGTAGGTGCGCAGCGCGACTTTCTGCGCTTCCAGTTCCGGCTGCACGAAGCGCGCAACCTGCTCGACCAGCGCGTTCAGATCGGCCGGCGCGAGTTCCAGCACGTCGGTGCGCGCGAAGCGCAAAAAATCCTCGAGGATGTCGTTGAGGCGCGCAACTTCCGCCTTCACTCGCCCCAAGGCCTGCAGGCTGCGCCGCACCTTCGCCGCGTCCTCCTTGCGCCACTCCTGCTCGAGCAGCGCCAAGTGCAGCCCGATGGTGCTCAACGGATTCTTCAACTCATGCACCAGTCCCCCTGCGAGGCGCGAGAGGGTCTCGGGGTCGAGAGTCGGCGCGGAAGGACGGTCGGCCTTCGCCATTTCGCACCGCGGCGCGTGTCAACGCGCCCAACGGGGCCATCAGGATACCGGCGCGAGCACGCGCCGCAGCCGATACAGTGCGACGCATGGCGGCGCCGCTGCGCTTCGATCCGGATCGCGCGGAGGAGTGTGCGCGCCTCGGCGCCTGGCTCGCCGGCGGCGGAGTCGCTGCGCTGCCTACTGACACGGTGCCAGGACTTGCCGCGTTGGCCGGCCCCGGCGGCGCGCCGGTCGCAGTGGCACGGCTTGCGGCGCTCAAAGCCGCGCCCGCGGACAAGCCGTGCGCGCTGCATCTGGCGGATCTGCAGGCTTGCGCGCGGCTCGCGCCCTCCCTGCCGCCCGGCCTGCCGCGCTGGTTGCGCGCGCGCCTTCCCGGACCCTGGACGGTTCTGCTGCCGGCGCGCTGGCTCGCGCTCGCGCCTGCGCTGGATTGGCACTGGCCGTTGGTCGGCCTGCGCGTGCCGCACTCGGCCCGTTTCAGCGCCTGCGCGCGCGCAGCCGGAGGACCGTTGCTGATGACCAGCATCAACCGCCACGGCGCCGCGCCTTTGACGCACCAGGCTCTCGCGGATTGGCTCGCCGAGCGGCGCGTGCCCGCGGCCTTCGATCCAGCGCGCGAAGAGATCGGCAGCGCATCGCGCGTGGTGGCTTTCGATCCGCTGCCGCGCGCGCTGCGCGGCGAGATCGGCGCCGCCAACCTGCGACCAGGAATGCGCGTGCTGGTCGTATGCAGCGGCAACATCTGCCGCTCGCCGCTCGCCGCCGCGATTCTCAAGCAGGAGATCGCTGCGGCCTGGGGCGTGCGCGAGCGCGATCTCCCCACGCTCGGCTGGACGGTGGACTCCGCTGGCACCTTCGCGATGCCGGGCGCCGAGGCCAGCGAGCACTCGGTCGCTGCGGCGCGGGAGATCGGACTCGACCTGCGCGGCCACCGCGCCCGCAGCGTCACCCAGGCGCTCGCCGGGGCGCGCTACGACCTCGTGCTCGGCATGGGGTCAAACCATCTCGCCGCGCTAGCCGAACACGGCGTGCAGGCGGAACTCTTCGACCTGGCCCAGCGAGAGGTCGCCGATCCCTTCGGCTCGGACCTCGCGGCGTACCTCCAGACGCGCGAACATCTGCAGCGCACGGCGCAAGCGCGCGTCGAAGCGTGGTCGCGCTGGGAGGCGGACGCAGGCCAACCGGCACCTCACCCCTGAATCAAGGGCCGGATCAGCCCTCGGCCCACAGTGCGACGGCCGTGCGCCCGTCACGGCAGGCCAGCAGGCGCTCGCGGAAGTCGGAGTTGCCGAGGCGGCGCGCGACCTCCGCAAGAGTCTGCAGGTGCAGAAGTTTGTCCTCGCGCGGAACCAGGATCGCCACCGCGACCTGCACCGGACGGCCGTCCTGCGAGTCGAATTCCAGGCCGTCGGGCAGCAGCGCCAGCGCCAGCGCCACGCGCCCGAGGCCGGGCAGCGCCGCGTGCGGGATCGCGATTCCGTGTTCCAGTCCGGTGCTGACGCACTGTTCGCGCTCGAACAGCGCCTGGACCGCCTCGGCGAGTTTCTCCTTGGGCAGTCGCCCCGCTGCCACGAGGGCCTCGGCCAGCCGCTCGATCAACTGCCACTTGTCTCGCGCTGTCGGGGCGATCAGGACCGCGGCGGGATGCAACTGTTCGGCGACGGACATCGGCGCTGGCGTGCCCCAGGATCGTACCTCCGCCGCACGGCGGGGGCCGCCCGCGGCCGGGAAGGTTGCAGCGACCAGAATCGTCGCAAGTCCAGGGCCGCCTGAACTTTCGGACGGTCCGGCCCGCGACTAGACTGCCCCAGAACGCATGCGACTGTGCCTCCGCTCCGCCCTTGCCAGCCTGCTGCTCGCCGCCGGCTCCCTCGCTCCAGCCGCGCGCGCGCAGGAACCCCTGGACGACGTTGCCATCCCTGAAGGAGTCCTACAGGAAGAGGGAGATTATCTCTTGCTCGACCTGTCCGAGTTGGACGACCAGGGCCTGACGCTGCGGCAGTTCATCAAGGTCTGCCAGTTGAACACCGGCCTCAACTTCACGCTGGACGAGACCACGGGAGCGGGCATACGCACGAAACTCGACAGCAAGCGCCTGCTGCTGTACGGACCCAAGCGGATCAAGCGCTCGGACTTTTATTCCTTCTTCCAGATCATGATGAAGATCCACGGCTACGTCTGCGTGCAGCAGGGCGCCGGCGATCTGGCGGTGATCGTGATCACCGAGCAGTTGGCGGCCAACAGCCCGCTGATCAAGGCCAACGCGCAGTTTGTGGACCACCAGGAAGTCGAGAGTTTCAACGACAAGCCCGGCACCTATCTCTACACCGTGGTGCCGCTGAAGTACGCCGACGCGCAGGATCTCGGCACCAACCTGCGCACCGCGCTGGCTTCGCAGGCCGGCGAAACCTCCGCGTTCATGCCCTTGCAGCAGGAGCGCGCGCTGCTGGTGCAGGGCTACGGGCCCTTCGTTGCTGCTGCGGTGAGGATGATCAAGATTCTCGACAAGAAGCCGCCGACCGTCGAGGTGGTGTACAAGAAGATCCCGGTGCGCGAGCAGGATGCGCAGGAACTCGCCGATGTGCTCACCGAACTGGTGGCCACTCTGACGGAGCAGGCGCGCGCCGAGGGCCGCGGGCGCGGCAACCAGCCGGGCGACCTGGAGCCGGAGACCGTGGTCCTCGCGTTCCGCCCTGACAACTCGCTGATCGTCACCGGCACGGCCGAGAACATCGAGAAACTGATGACCCTGGTCGCGCAGTTGGACACGCGGGTGGACGATCCGGAGTCTGCCTACCACGTGTACGTGCTGCAGTTCCTGTCGGCGAAGGACCTGGAGCTTGCGCTCAAGGAATTCGTGCAGGAGGCCGAGCAGGAGCAGGAGCGCGCCACCCGCGAGGCCGCCTCCGCAGGGCCGCGCGGCGGCCTCTTCAGCGAGCAGCGCATCATCGTCAATGTGCACGAGGAGACCAACTCGGTGCTGGCTTCAGCCACGCGGCACAAGTGGGCGCAGTTGAAGGAACTGCTCGACACGCTGGACAAGCGCCAGCCGCAGGTGCTGATCGAAACCGCGCTGATCGAGATCTCCGAGGACTTCGAGAAGGACATCGGCTTCGAGTACGCGAACGTGGAGACGCCCGTGGGCGACACGCAGCGCGGCTTCGGTTTCACCAGCGTGGGCATCACCACGGGGGACGCGATCGGCGATGCGCGGCTGCCTTCCCCCACCGCCGCAGGCCTGACCTTCGGCATCTTCGACGGCGCGGACCTCGGCATCCCCTTCATCGTGCAGTTGGCGCAGTCGCGCGACGACGCCAACGTGCTGTCGGTGCCGTCGGTGCTGGTGTCGAACAACAAGGGCGCGCTGGTGTCGAGCAACGACCGCGTGCCCTACCAGACCTCCAACGCCACGCAAGGCACGGTGGCGGCGAACTTCGACTTCATCGAGGCGGGCATCACGCTGAACATCACGCCGAGCATCTCGGCGCAGAAGTACCTGCGGCTGCAGGTCCAACTGGAGGTTTCGTCGTTCCGCGGCGAGGGTGCCGACGGCGCGCCGCCGCCGACCACCAGCCGGCGCATCGTGACCAGCGTCTCGCTGCCGGACGGCGCGACGATGTGGCTGGGCGGCATCATCCGCGACGACGAACTCGACAGCGAGGCCGGGATCCCGTACCTGTCGGACATCCCATTGATCGGCTTCCTGTTCGGCCGCACCACCAACCGCAACATCAAGACCACGCTGTTCTTTTTCTGCACGCCGAAGATCATCGAGGACTTCGAGGAGTTGGCAGACGTGTCGCAGGGCGGCAAGGCGCGCGCCGCCGAGACCATCGGCCTTGACCGCGTGCGCATGATTGATCCGGACTTCCAGGCCGAGAGCCCGGTGGACGTGATCCTCGAGGGCGCGGAAGGCGGCAGCGGCACGCTCAACCTCTCCGGTTTCGCCGCGCCCGCCTACGAGACGCCGGGCGGCGAGGTGGACCTCGAGGAGGTCGGCGGCGCGCGGCTGGTGCCGCCGAAGGATCAATGAATCCGGGAGCCGCTACCGCCTCCCTCGACCTGATCGCGCTGTTGCAGCGCGAGACCGGCGTGGAGGCTCCGGAGTTGCGCAAGTTGCGCGACCAGGCCGGCGCGACCGGCCAGACCTTCGAGCGCGTGCTGCTGGCGCGCGGCCTGAAGGAGGACGCGGTGTTGCGCGCCTTCGCGGCGGACCTCGATCTGCCGTTCCACGAGCGCTTCGAGAACGTACAGGTGCCGCGGCTGTTCGTGGACCACGTGCCGCTCGCCTTCGCGCGCGCGCACGACATGGTCGCGATCGGCAAAGAGGGCGAGGATTTGGTGGTCGCTTGCGCGCACCCGCTCGACGTGCATCCGCAGGACGACCTGCTGGCGATGCTGCCGTGCGGTGTCCAGTTCGTGCTGGCTCCGCGCTCGGCGATCACCGAACTGGTGAACCGCGCGTTCCGCCACCGCGCCGACGGCGTGGACGAGGCGCTGGATGATCTCGAGGGCACCGACATCGCCGGGCTGGCGGCCAGCATTGATTATGGCGAGGACTTGCTCGATGTCGCCAACAAGGCGCCGATCATCAAACTCGTCAACAGCCTGCTGTTCCAGGCCTTGAAACTGCGCTCCTCGGACGTGCATTTTCAGCCCTACCAGGACCGGATGCAGGTGCGCTTCCGCATTGACGGCATTCTCTACGACATGGAGACCATCCCCAAGAACGCGCAGGACGCCGTGACCTCGCGCATCAAGGTGATGGGCAAGATGGACATCGCGGAGCGCCGCCTGCCGCAGGACGGGCGCGCGACGATCCGCATCGGCGACGGCGAGGTGGACGTGCGAATCTCCGTGGTGCCCACCACCGAGGGCGAGCGCTGCGTGCTGCGACTGCTGGACAAGACGGCGCGCGTCTACGACCTGGCGCAGATCGGCCTCGACGAGCGAAACCGCAAGATTCTCGAACATTTCATCTCCTTCCCGCACGGGATCATCCTGGTGACCGGCCCGACCGGCTCGGGCAAGACCACCACGCTGTACGGGTCGCTGACCAAGATCTCCACCGGCGACAAGAACATCCTGACGATCGAGGATCCGGTCGAATATCAACTGGACGGGATCTCGCAGGTGCAGGTGAACGTCAAGAAGGGCCTGACCTTCGCCGCGGGCCTGCGCTCCTTCCTGCGTCAGGACCCGGACGTGATGATGGTCGGCGAGATCCGCGACCTGGAGACCGCGGAGATTGCGATCCGCGCGGCGATCACCGGCCACCTGGTGTTCAGCACGGTGCATACCAATGACGCGCCGGCCACCGTGACGCGTCTGATTGACCTCGGCCTCGAGCCGTACCTGGTCTCCTCCTCGCTGGTGCTGGTGATCGCGCAGCGGCTCGTGCGCACGCTGTGCCCCTCCTGCCGCACCTGGAAGACGCCCGACCTCGAGCAACTCGGCGCGCTGCAGGCGGTCGGCGTCGAGCAGCGAATGCTGAAGAACGGCCAGATGGCGCTCTCGCCGGGCTGCGAGGAGTGCTTCCACTCCGGCTACCAGGGCCGCACGGCGATCTACGAGATGCTGCCGATGACCGAATCGCTGCGCGAACTCATCATGAAGAGTTCGTCGGCGACCGAACTGAAGCGCGCCGCGCTGGCCGAAGGCATGCGCACGCTGCGCCAGGACGGCGCGATGAAGGTCGCCGACGGCATCACCAGCCCGGAGGAGGTGATGCGCGTCACCCAGTTGGACATCCTCTGATCCTGGCTGGACGATGAGATACTCATCCTCATCCTGCCCCGAGCGCGGCCCTCACGGCCGAACGCGTCGTCGCCCGAACCCGCGCCGGTTGACCGATCTGCGCGGAATCCGGCTTACCGATCTCGGCTGCGATGGCTCGCGCCGGGACGCAAGCAGTTTTCCACCGCCCTGCTAGAGGGACGCCGGTGCCGATCTACGAGTGGAAAGGCTTCAATGGCCGCGGACGCAAGGCGTCCGGGGTGGTTGACGCCGATTCGCCGCGCGACGCGCGCGTCAAATGCAAGCGGCAGGGCAACCTGGTCACCGACGTGGCCGAACTGCGCGGCGGCAAGAAGGTCAAGTCGGCGGCACCGCTCGACCCGAAGAGGGCCAGGGAGGAGCGCAAGGAACGCGCCGCGGCGGCCGCGGCCGGCCGCAACGGGAAGAACGCGCTCGGTCGGCTGAAAGAGCGTTTTTCGGCGGCGCGCGGGCGTGACCGCGGCCAGGTGCGCACCAAGAAACGGATCGAGGAGATCTCCACTTTCGTGCGGCAACTTGCGACGCTGACGCACGCCGGCATCCCGATCACCGAGGCGCTGCGCGCGATTATCGAGCAGACCGACAATCGGCGGCTCAGCGTGGTGTTCCGCGACATCCGCGAGAAGATCTCGCAGGGCCAGCCGACCGGCGACGCGCTGGCCTCGCATCCCGGCTACTTCGACGATCTCGCGGTCGCAATGATCCGCGCCGGCGAGGCCTCGGGCCACCTCGACGAGGTGCTGCTGCGGCTCGCGAACTACATGCAGCGCCAGACGCGGGTGCGCAACAAGGTGATCGCCGCGCTGACCTACCCGGCGATCATGCTGGCGGTCGGCGTGCTGGTGGTGTCGATCCTGATCACCTTCGTGGTGCCGAAGATCACCGCGATGCTGGAGGCGCAGAACCAGTCGCTGCCGCTGCCCACGCAGATCCTGGTCGGCGTGTCCGAATTCTTCCGCGGCTTCTGGTGGATCCCGGTGCTGGCCTTCATCTTCGGCGCGGCGGCTTTCAACCTTTATTACTCGACCGAGCGCGGCCGCCTCGCGGTGGATTCGCGCATGCTGCGCATGCCGCTTTACGGCGACCTGATGCGCAAGCAGGCGATCGCGCGCTTCGCGCAGACCTTCGCCACGTTGTTGCGCTCCGGCGTCAGCGTCGTGCGCTGCCTGGAGATCAACCAGAGCACCCTCGGCAACCGTCTGATGGAGAAGACCCTCGGCGAGGTGCGCGAGCGCATCATCGAGGGCCAGGACATCGCCACTCCGATCAAGGCCTCCGGCGTGTTCCCGCCGCTCGTCGGCTACATGATCGCGGTCGGCGAGCAATCCGGCGAACTGGACAACATGATGGCCCAGGTCGCGGAATCGTACGAGGAGGAAGTGGACCTCTCGATCCAGCGCTTCACCTCGCTGATCGAGCCGCTGCTGATCATCGTGCTGGCCTCGATGGTAGGCTTCATCATCCTCTCGATCCTTCTGCCCGTGCTGCAACTCACGCAATCCTTCTAGCCACAACCATGCACAACTTCCGCCGTCATACGCCGCGCGCCGGCTTCACGATCCTCGAGATCCTGGTCGTGCTGGTGATCGTCGGGCTCATTCTCGGCACCGTCGGACGCAACGCCTGGCAGGTGCTGTTCAAGGGCCAGGAAGGCACCGCGCAGAACCAGATCCGCAACTTCCAGAGCACGCTCGAACAGTACTACCTGTTCAACAACAAGTACCCGGAGACGCTCGAGGAACTGACCAGCGGCGAAGGCGCGCCGGGCGGCGAGCCCTACATGAAGAGCATACCGGTGGACCCCTGGCAGAACGAGTACCACTACGAACTGCAGCCTGGCGAGGATCCGCTGATCGTCTGCTATGGCGCGGATGGCGAGCCGGGCGGCGAGGACAAGGACGCCGACATCACCTCGGCGGACCTCGACTAGCAGGCTGATGCCATGCGCCGCGACGCGGGCTTCACGCTGATCGAGATTGCAGTGGTGCTGGTGATCCTTTCGATGCTGATCGGGACCACGATCACCAACATGCGCGGCCTGCTGCCGTCGGCGGCCACCGAGTCGGCCGCGCGCGAGATCCTGGGCACCATGGATTTCGCGCGCACGCAGGCGGTCGCGCGCGGCTACTCCTACGCGGTGCGGTTCGACCTGGACGAGCAGCGCTACGCGATCGCCACGCCCTTCGACGAATATGACAACTTCACCGAGGACGAGACCCGGAGCACGCTGCTGCCGTGGCACGCGATGCCCGAGGGCACCGTGCTGGAGGGCCTGCTCGACGCGACCGGCCAGCGCCGCGAGCGCGGCACCTGGACCCTCTCCTTCCACCCCTCCGGCGAGAGCCGCGATTTCTGGGCCTACATCGGCCACGTGGCCGGCGAGAGCCATCTGGTGACCGTGCGGGTGCTCGGCCTCAACGGCCTCGCCACGCTGATTCAGGGCGAGTCCCTGCCTCCGGTGGTCACGGAGAACGACTTCTGATCTCCCGCCGCCGCTCCGGAATGTCGCTGCTCGAGGTCCTGGTGGCCATCGCGCTGCTTGGCACCGTCTTCGCGCTGCTGATGCAAGCGCAGCGCGGCTCGCTCGCGAAGGCCGCGAACGCGCGCTCGCAGTCCATCGCCGCGCGCCTCGGCGAGCAGTTGATCCACCGCATCGAGGCCGGGATGGTGCAGGACCTGCAGGACGGCTACGAGGGTGATTTCTCCGAGGACGGCTTCGGCCAGTTCACTTACCTGATCGGCATCGGCGACGGCAGCGACTTCTCCGGCGGCCCGCTCGACCAGAGCGAAGCGGTGCTGCGCGAGTTTCGCAAGCGCGCCGAGGAGGATGACGAAGGCGAGGTGCTCCCGGAGAAGACGCGGCTCTACCTGACGATCTCCTTCCCTTCCCACCGCGACGAGTCGCGCGAAACCTTCCAGATCGAGACGCTGGTGGACTCCTGGGCGATCGAGCAGGACTTCGCGCTGTTCGAGGCCCTGTGGCCGGAACTCCTGCCCACGAGCATCGAATGAGGCGCGCCGGCTTCACGCTGATCGAGGTGCTGGTGGTGGTCGGCATCATGGGCATGACGATGGTCGCGGTGATGGGCAATCTCGATGCCACGCGCCGCGCAGTGGACGCGATCCACAACGTGATGGAGACCGAGAGTACCGGTCCGCGCGTGCTCGACACGATCCGCGGCGACCTCGCACGGCTGGCGATCTACGACGCCGCCGAATACCGCGTGCTGAAGGGCGAGAACTCCGCGGTGCTCGGCGCCGAGGCCGACCGCCTCGATCTGCTGGTGAGCGGGCGCTCGCGCCTCGGCTTCGAGGTGCCCGGGGTCGGCGAGGACCTGCACGCGCCGCTCGCCGAGGTCGGCTACCGCCTGCGCAGCAACCCGCAGCGCGACGATTTCCTCGAGTTCTACCGCCGCGAAGACCCGCTGGTGGACGAAGACCCGTGGCGCGACGGCGCCTACTCGCTGCTCTACGACCGCGTGGTCTCGTTCAACCTGCGCTACGCGGACAAGCCCGACCACAACGTGGTATGGGAGGAAGACTGGGATTCCGAGCAGCGCGAATCGCTCCCCTTCGCGATCGAAGTGTTCCTCGAGATCGAGGTGCAGCCGCGGCGTTCGCTGGAGAGCCTCGGCATCCTCGGCGCCAACCGCGCGCGCCTCGCGTTCAACGACCTGCTGCTGATCCCCTCGCACCAGCGCTGGATTTTCCGCAATCGCCTGCATCCGACGCTGCCCGACCCCGGCGCCGCGGGCGCGGATCCGGCGGCCGCGGGAGCGGAGTTGCCGGGACCCGGCGTCGGGAACGGACGCTAGCGGGACGCGGATGCAGTGCTTGCGCGCCGCTAGCGCGCCGCCAGCGCGGCCGGCTCGATCCGCTGCAGGCCGCCGAGGTAGGGCCGCAGCGCCTCCGGCACGCGCACGCTGCCGTCGGCCTGCTGGTGATTCTCCAACAGGCAGATCAGCACGCGCGGCGAGGCCACCACCGTGTTGTTCAGCGTGTGGCAATAGAGCGGCTTACCCCCCCCCTCCGGCTTGTAGCGCAACTCCAGCCGCCGCGCCTGAAAGTCGTGGAAGCGCGAAGCCGAGTGCGTCTCGCCCCAGCCGTTGCGGCTCGGCATCCAGGTCTCGACGTCGAACTTCTGCACCTGGCCCTGGCCGAGATCGCCGCCGCACACGTTGACCACGCGATACGCCAGATCCAGCGCGTCCATCAGGTCGGTCGCGTGGCCGAGCATGCGCGCGTGCTCCGCGCGCGACCACTCGGCATCGGCCGGGCCGATCACCACCTGCTCGACCTTCCAGAACTGATGCACGCGGTACAGGCCCTTGGTGTCCTTGCCGTAGGTCCCGGCCTCGCGCCGATAGCACGGCGAGACTGCGACGCGTCGCAGCGGCAGCGCGCTCTCCTCGAGCGTCTCGCCGGCGTTCATCGCGGTCAGCGGGACCTCGGCGGTGCCGACCAGCGCCAAGCCGTCGCGCTCCGCGAGATAGGCCTGCTCCTCGCCGCCGGGAAAGTAGCCGGTGCCCTCCAGGCACCACGTCTTCACCAGCGTGGGCACCGCCACCGGCGTGAAGCCGCGGCCGACCATGTGATCGAGGGCGTATTGCAGCACCGCGCGCTCGAGCAGCGCGCCGGCGCCGAGCAGCAGGTAGTTGCGCGTGCCGGCCAAGTTGACGCCGCGCGGGATGTCAACGATCCCGAGCGCCTCGCCGAGTTCGACGTGGCTCTTCGGCGCGAAGGCGAAGGCCGTGGGCGGCGCACTGCGCCGGATTTCCACGTTTTCCAGGTCGGAGGCGCCCTCGGGAACCTCGGGCGCCGGCGGCATCGGCAGACGCAGCGCCACCGCGCGCACTGCGGCGGCGAGGACCTGCGCCCGCGGCTCCAGATCCTTGAGGCGCGCCTTTTGCGCCTTCTGCTCGCCCAGCGCGCCCTCGCGCGCGGCCGGGCTCATCGCACCCAGCCGCTTGGCGGCATCCTTGAGCGCGGCCCGCAGATTTTCCGCCTCCGTCAGCGCCGCGCGGTGCTCCCGGTCGCGCTCGAGGAAGGCGTCCACCAGCGCCGGGTCCATGCGTTTGCGGCGTGCGGCGGCGCGCACCTCGTCGGAGTGTTCCCTCACCCAGCGCGGGTCGAGCATTAGCAGGCTGCTGGAAAACTGCTTTCGTCCCGGCGCGGGCGATCGCGGCCGAGATCCAGGAGCCGGGTTCCGCGCCTATTGGCAAGTAGGCGCGGGTTCCGGCGACGCCAAGATCGGCCGTGAGGGCCGCGTCCGGGGCGGAATGAGTTGTTCAGCATCCTGCTAGGTCTTGATCTCGCCCGACAGTTTGCCGAACCAGGGGTGCTTCTTCAAAGCCAGTTCGACAATGATGCTGCCGGCTTTCTTCAACTCGATCCGCGCGTCCATCGGGTAATAGAGCCGCTGCCACTCGGTGTTGGCCTCCTCGGCGGTCGGCATCGGCAACTCGACGGGCTTCGCGCCCTTGGCGCTGGCCTCGACGCCGTAGAGCGGCGCGCCCCAGAAGCGCACGTAGCGCTCTCCGGCCTTGCCGACCAAGTGCAGCGAGAGGCCGTTCACCGTCAACACGTTCGCCTCGTCCGCGACGGCGGTGCCGGTCAACGTGAAGGGCTCGCCCAGTTCCAGCGTGGCCACGCCCTCCGGTCCGACGTCCACCGTCATCGGCAGCGTCGGGTGCGGCAGCACCAGCATCTCGCCGTTCTTGCCCTCGGTGAAACGTGCCTGCCGGAAGGTGTAACGGCCGAGTGGAACGCTGTACTCCGGCCCTCGCCAGCACGCGAGGTCCAGCACCAGGCCCTTGGTGGCGCTCGACTCGCTCACCAGCAGGCAACTGGCCATCTGCATCTTCTTCAGACCTTTGAACTCCACTCGCAACTTGCCGAGGTTCGCAGACACCGGCAGCAGTTCGACCTGGGTCGGCGCCTCGACGCTGTCCAGTTTGACTTCATACCACTGCCCGTCGTCATCGCGGATGAAGCGCGAGAACGGCTGACTGTGCTTCATGCTGCCCAGCGTGATCGCGTCCGGGCTGTAGAACCAGGTCTCCGGCAGCAGGCCGTCGGTCCAGTCGAGCACCATTTCGGCGTAGCCGAACCAGCCGTCGCTGTTCGCGTCGTACACGGTGAATTCGCCGAAGGGCGTGTCCGCCGAATACACGCTGGGCGAGCGGAAGAATACCGATCCACCCTCGTCGGTCATCTGCAGGTTCATCTGCACCCCTTGCAACACGTCGCTCGATCCGCCGCCGGCGAGCAGCAGTCGGAACGGCCGCGTGCTGCCGTTTTCCATCTTGACCTGGACCTCGGCCTCGACGGGTTTGGAGGCAAGCCGCACCTCCTTGCCCGGCTCGCCGCCGGCGATCAGGCGGATGCGGTCGGTCGTGAGATGCTCGATGAAGATGTGCACGCTGCTCGCAAGCCCCGGAATCTCGCGCGATTCGCCGACCTTGTTGATGCCGGCGCGCATCCAGGAGTGGAAGGCATCGTCGGCGAGGTCGTTGGCGTGCGCCACCGTGCCGGCCCTTTTCTCCGAGCCGAAGGCGAGCGGCGCGGCAGTCCACGTCACGCCGTCCGCGGGCTTCATCTCCTCCGGGTTGAAGGTCGCGGCGGCGGCCTCCGCCTCTTCGCCGGGGTCCACGATGCCGAGCGCGAACTTCAATTCCTTCCACATGCGCTCCATGCTGGCGAAGTCGCTGTCATTGGTCAGTTCGAGTTGTTTGCGCGCCTCCATGCCCCGCGCATAAGCCGCGAGCGCCTTGGAGCCGTCCGCGCCCGTGGCCAGCACGCGCGGGTTCCACAGATTGCCCTGGATATTGCAGGCGAAGGCGATGTAGTAGAGGTCGCCAAGGTTCTCGATGTTCTGCACCAGCAGGTCGCAACGCTCGCGCAGCACGTTCAGTTGCACGTCCTCGGTCTTCTGGATCGCCGCGATGTGCATGCGGTTGACGACCGGCAATTCCTGGTTGATGTAGCGGTCGCGCGCGATACGGGCCTGGTCCGTCAGTCGCTGCAGGTAACGGTCGTAGAGGCGCGGGAAGTTGGACTTGGTGACGCCGGTCCAGATCTCGATGAAACGGTCGCAGAACACGTTCAGCGGCTCGTCCTCGGGGTGCAGCGCACGCGCCTCGATTTTCTGCAGGAACAGCACGAGCGCCTCCTGCCGGTATTTCTGCAGCAACTTCTCCTGCTCGGCGAGGTCCCCGACCTCCTCGGCGGCCTTCCATCCGTTCAAGAATTCGGTCGAGCGGTTCGGCTCCTGCGCCGGATGGGGCGCGTACCAGGGCAGCAGCGGGGCAATCAGCAAGACCAGCGCGGGAGCGGGATTGCGCATGAGGAACGATTCTACTTCTTGCGCTGCGACCGGCGTGTCAGGAAATCGCGTTCGTCCCGGCTCAAGGAGCCCATTCCTTCGCGGCCGATCTTGGCGAGCAGCCGGTCCAACTCTGCTTCCTCAACGACGCTGCGCCGGGCGCGCCGCGCCGCGCGCCATCCGCGCAGCCGCTCCGCGAGCCCGCGACCGGGCGGCCCCGCGCCGTGTCGCCAGAAGCCACCGGCCCAGATCCATCCGGTCGCCGCGCCTGCCAGGTGTACGTCCTGTGCCACTCCGTCCACGCGCCCGGCGAGATCCGCGATCAGCCACAACAGGTCGAGTCCGCACAGCACCAGGAAGAGGTGGATCAGCCGGCACTGGAACAGCAGCAGGCTCACCCTCCGGCCCGGGTAGATCGCGGCGTGCGCCGCCATCACGGCGAACACCAACCCCGAGCCGCCGTACACGAGCCCGCCGAACGCCGTCGGCCCGAAGGCGACGAGCACCAGGTTCGCTGCGGCGCCGGCGAGCGCCGCGCTGACGAGCAGCAGCACGAATTTGCGGCCGGGCCACAGCGTCTCGACCTCCGGCGCGACCCAGAAAAACACCAGTGCGTTGAACAGCAGGTGCAGAATTCCGTACGGGTCGTGTACCAGCGTGTAAGCCAGCACGCCGGGCAGACGCAGCCACTCGCCGCGCAGCAATCCTGTCGAGTCCAGCGCCGCAAGCGCGCTCAAGCCCGGACCGGCGAGCGCGGAGAGAAACGACACCACCCAAAGCGCGACCCAGGTCGCGAGGACGGCGCGTGTGACGGGACCGAGCCTCGGCATGCCGCTAGACTGCGCGCATTCTAAGCCGGATCGCGTCGTGACTTCTCCCTTCGCCTCGCCCCGCGCGCCCGCGCGCCTGCTCGACGGCCGCGCGGCCTCCCGCACGCTGCTCGACGCGCTGCGCCAGGAGATCTCGCAGGGCGTGGCCGCGGGCCGGCCGCGTCCCGGGCTCGCAACGGTGCTGGTCGGCGAGGATCCCGCCTCGCAGATCTACGTGCGCAACAAGCGCAAGGCCTGCGAGCAGGTCGGGCTGGTCAACGTCCATCGTCAACTGCCGGCCGACACCGGGCAGAAGGCGCTGCTGGCGCTGCTGGCGCTGCTCAACGCCGACCCCGGCGTGCACGGGATCCTCGTGCAACTGCCGCTTCCGAAGGGCTGCGACTTCGACGAGAATGAGGTGCTCGCGGCGATCGCCCCCGCCAAGGACGCCGACGGCTTCCACCCGCTGCACCAGGGCGCGCTGATGCAGGGCCGCGCCGGCCCGGTGCCGTGCACGCCGCGCGGCGTGATGCACCTGCTGGCGCTTACGGGCAGCGGGCTGGCCGGGCAACACGCGGTGGTGGTCGGCCGCTCGAACATCGTCGGCAAGCCGGTCGCGCTGCTGCTGCTGCGCGAGCACGCGACGGTGACGATCTGCCATTCCCGCACCCGCGACCTCGCGGCGGAGGTCGGCCGCGCGGACGTCGTCGTCGCGGCGGTCGGCGCGCCGCGCCTGGTGCGCGGCGAATGGATCAAGCCGGGGGCGGTGGTCGTGGACGTCGGCATCAATCGTCTTCCCGACGGCACCCTGTGCGGCGACGTGGACTTCGGGCCCGCGGCGGAGCGCGCCGCGTGGATCACGCCGGTGCCCGGCGGCGTCGGCCCGATGACCATCGCGATGCTGCTGCGCAACACCGCCGACCTGGCCTGGGCCTGATCCAGACGGCGCGCTTTCTTTCCCTATTGCGCCGGCGCCGCGGCAGGCGGCGTCATCATCCCTTCGGCCGGAACGAACTCCATGTCCGTGTAGCGGTGCAGGCTCTTCTGCGAGTCCGGCAGGAAGCCGAACAATTGGAAGGTGATGAAGATGGACAGCGCGCCCGTGCACAGCAGCAGCATGCCCTTCTCGCCGCGCCAGCCGGCGAGAAAGCGCAGGTGCAGGTAACAGGCGTAGAAGAGCCAGGAGATCAGCGCGCTGACCTCTTTTGAATCCCAGCCCCAGTAGATCGCCCATGCTTCCTGCGCCCACAGCGCCCCCTGCATCAGACCCGCGGTCAGAAATGGGAATCCGACCATGAAGATCAGCCAGGTGAAGCGGTCGGCATCGCGCTCCCAGGAGTCGAACCAGGACATGCGACCGGGCGAGCGCACGCTGATCGCGCTGACGAGGCCCGCGAAGGCCAGCACACCGGGACCGAGCAGCGCTCCCTGCGCGCCGAAGGGCACCGGCGCGACCGCGAACAGGATCACCGCGGCCAGCGTGAGCCGCGAGAGCGGGTGGCGTGCGCGGTCGAGCACGCCGCGCCAGAAGCGGAAGCAGAAATACAGCCACGCGCCGATCGCCGCGATCATCAGCGTGAAGTACCCGATCATGTAGGCGCTGATGTGCGTGCTGAACCAGTAGGACTGCAGCGCGGGCGGCAGCGGCTTGCCGGTCGGGTCGAGGTCGAGCACGTAGCGCAGCGTGCTGCCGCCGCCGAAGAGGATCAGCGCGACGAAGAGGTCGCCGAAGGCGCGTGCAAGCCCGCGTTGACGGTGCAGGCCGAGCACGAAATAGAGCGCGAGGGTCGAGAGATAGCCTGCGGTCACTCCGAGCGGGATCACCTCGTACATCGTCTGCGCCGGCCAGTGGCGCACCTCGCGGAAGCGTAGGAACATGCCGGCGAGGCTGATCGCGAAGCCCGTCGCGCAGAGCAGGAGCAGCAGCCACGAGCCGCCGCTGAACGCGAGCAGCACGGCGGGGCGGCGCGGCTGCCGTCCGAGCGAGACGCTGGCGAGCCACGGCGCGGCCATCCAGGCCAGGAAGACCAGCAGGCCGAAGGCTGCGCCCGCCATGCCCAGAATCTGGCCGAGATGCAGGAAGCCGCGGTAACTGACGAGATCCATCGCTACTCCGTCCCCCGGTGCTGCCGCGTGAACAGCGGCTTGATCAGGAACACGCCGATCGTACCGAACATCACCGAGAACAGGCCGAACACCACCGGTTCAATACCCGGGTCGTACACCACGCCAATGCCGCTGTACGTGGGATCGGCCGGATCGTGGTTGGTCTGAAAGAAGCGGTAGCCGCCGTAGGTGAAGTAATCGTTGACGCGGATGTCGCCGGTGGCCTCCGCCCGCCAACCCGCGCCGTCCGGCACGAGAATCGTCAGGCGGGAGCGCCACTCGATCGGCAACTCGCCCTGGTCGCGGTCCTCCCGGAACAACAGCGCCACCCTGCGCGGGGCGCTGTCCGGGGCAGAATACTCGACGAATTCCGGCCGGACGTCGCCGGCGTCCATCACGAATTCGTGCTGGGAACCCGGCGTGGTGACGCTCAGCCGGATGGCGGGCGGCGCCGTGTCGTAGAAGTCGCCGCCCGCGAGCGGCGTGAAATCGAGATCTCCGGTGCCGCGCGCGAAGGCCTCCTCCACGACCATCCGCTCGCCGCCGTCGAAGTCGAGCGTGAAGCCTCGCGCAGGCATCTCGCGCAGAGTGTCCGGCGCCCCGACCTCGCCGGCCATCAGCCCGCCGTCGGGGAGCGCGAAGAACTCGACACGGCGCAGCGCCGGCGCGGCCCAGGCGTCCCAGCGGAACTGGAAGGCGAGGTCAGGGAAGGTCAGGCCCTCGCGATGGAACTCCTGCTCCAGGATCCAGCGATTCTCCTCCCGCCCATCCGGCGCAACAATGCGCAACTGTACCGCGGGATTGCGCGGGGCCGTGCGCTCCAGCGGCTGCTCGAGCGGCGCTGCCGCGAGTTCCCCGCCCGCGCCGGCCTGCAGACGGAAGTCCGGCGTGGCCGCGAGCAACTCCACGCAATACGGGCCGCCCGGGGCCGCGAAGTCGCGCGCGGCACCTGGCGCCGCCGTCAAGATCTGCGCGGAGCCGGCGGCGTCGTGCGGCGGCAACAGGATCTGGCCGAAGCGTTCCGGCACCGGCACCGCGAGGTGCGCGCGCGCCGCAGCCGCGTCGTGCACCGTGACGAAGCGCACGCGCGTGCCGCTTGGGCCGTGCGGCCATGCCATCTCGCGACCGGGCATGGGCGACTCGATCAGATAGCCTTCGTCGAGCGCGGATCCGTCCGCGCCGAGCAGCCGGAAGCGCGCCACCGGGAATCCGGGCTCGCCGTCGTCCGCGGCGCGTAGGCGCAGTCGCGTGTCCGCTTGTCGCGCGTGCTCGAGAACCTCGAGGCGCAGGCGCGGCTCGCCGTCGCCGGTGCGGTCGTACGCAGCCGTCTTGCCTTCGAAGACGCGGATCTTCGGCTGCTGCGCGAGTTCGAACTCCGCGTAGTCGGAGCCGTCGGCGCCCGTCTCGAGGAATACGACGTCGAGAACGTCGTGGTGATCGGCGCGGAAGGCATCGAGGCGCACGCGGAACGGCGTGCCGTCGCCGAGGAAAGAGCGGTCGCTCAAGTCAACCTGTCGGCCCTCGTAGAGCATGAAGCGGCCGCTCTGCTCGCCGACGTGCAATTCCAGCATGCCGCGCTGCTCGGCGACGCGGCCCCAATAGCCGCCGGCGATCACCGCCAGCACTCCGGCGTGGGTGATCGCGAAGCCCCACATTCGCGGGCGCAGCAGCCGCCGCCAGCCGCCGCGGAAGGTGTTGGACAGAACGCCGCAGAACAGCACGGCCCACAGCACCGCGTACCAGTCCGAGCGGTAGGCACGGCGCAGGTCGAGGCGGTCCGCCCACACGAAGAGGGTCCACCAGAGGTCATCCCATTGCTCCTCCAAGACGCGGATCTCCGCGTTGCGCGCGCGCGTGCGCAGGCCGGTCTCGCTCTGCGACTCGACCGCGACCGCATACTCCTCGCCGAAGCGGCTGCGCAGTTCCGGCAGGCGGCCGGCGAGGTTGCTCATGGCCGCCCGGTCTTCGAGAGCCTCGCCCGGCTGCGGGTCGCCGAAGCCCATGGCGCCGCGCAGGTGCAGATTGTCGAGAAGGTGGTAGGCGAAGAAGGCCTGCGCGGTGCGGAAGGACTGGTAATCCTGGTAGGCGAGCCGCTCCTCGCGACTCCACGTGCCGGCGCCGGCTTCCCCCCCCCCATGCTCCCGGAGGGACTGGACCGCGCCCGGCGGCGTGGGCTGGAAGGGATCCTCCTGCTGGAACAGCACTCCGATGATCGCCCCCAGGCCGATCAGCACCAAGTTGGTCACGCCGATCGTGATCGAGCGGAAGAATCCGAAGACCACCCGACCGCGATAGACGAGCAGCGCGAAGAAGGGCAGCAGGGCCAGGAACAAGCCTGCCGAGTGCATCAGCCGGAGCGGACCATCGGCGGTGCGGGTGGCACGCGCCAGCGCGAGCGCCGCCTCCGCCCACAGCATCAGCCCGAGCAACGCGGCCAGCGCAACAGGGAAACTCCAACGCACGCCTTCGCGCGCCGCGACCGGGTCGTTCCCGCTCATTGCCGACGCTCGCCGAGCCAGCGCGTCAGCCGGATCAGCGCGTCGCGCGCCTCGCCCTGCGGCAGGCCTTCGACGGCGGTGCAGGCTTCTTCGAGCGTCTGGCGCACCGTCTGGCGGCAGGCGGCCAGCGCGGCCGCGAAGTCCTCCGCGAAAGGCTCCTGGCGCAGGGTGGACGGCGGCATTCCATCGTGGAAGATTCGCTCGAGCGCGTTGCGGCTCTCCGCAGCGAGGCGCTCGCGCAGCCGGATGACAGGCAGCGTCATTTTGCCGCGCGTCCAGTCCGTGCCGAGCGATTTGCCGACCACCTCCGGGTTCCCCTCGAGGTCGAGGAGGTCGTCCGCGATCTGGAAGGCGCGGCCGGCGAGCAGGCCATGCCGCGCGGCGGCCTCGCACTCCGCGACGCCGGCCCCGGCGTAGTGCGCACCCAGCCTCCCGGCCGCCTCGAAGAGCGCGCCAGTCTTGCCGTCCACCTGCGCCATGTACTCGGCCTCCGGCAGCGCGAAGCGTCGCGCGGTCAGATTCTGGTGCACTTCGCCCACGCACATCTTCGCAGTGGCGCGCGCCAGCACGCGCGAGGCAGTCTGATCCTCAAGGCGAGTGCAGTGCGTGAAGGCGCGCGCGTACAGCCAGTCGCCGAGCAACACCGCAGTATGCGGCCCCCACGGCACGTGCAGGCAGTCGAGACCGCGGCGCTCGGTCGCACCGTCCAGCACGTCGTCGTGCGCGAGACTGGCCGAGTGAATCAGTTCGATCACGCCGGCGACCGTGCGATGCTCGTCAGCGACCCCGCCGCAGGCGCGCGCCACCAGCAAGACCTGCGCCGCGCGCACGCGCTTGCCCCGGAAACGCGCCACGTGCGCGAGCAGCGGCGTGAGCGACGGCGGTCCGCTGGCGAATTCCGCGTCGAGCCAGGCCTCCACGGCCGCGAGGTCGGACTCAAGCGGGATCGCGGTGTTGAGACCGACGGCGAGCGCTCCGACCGGCGGCATGGATCAGGCTCGCACGGCCGCTTCGGCGCCGGTGTACTCCCGCCAGTCTTCGGGGGTGTTCAGGCTCAACCACGGGCGCACTCCGGCGCCCGGTTCCAATTCGAACGAATCCACCACGCGCAGACGGTCGGCCGGCACCGCGCGCCGCACCGCGCGCTCACCGCACAGAAAGCGTTGCTGCACCTCGGCCTCGCAGCGCAGCGGGATCGCGATCGGCATCGGTTCGAGCCGACGGCCGCGGCCGAGCACCAGCGCGCGCCGCGGGTCGCGCTCCGCGAGGTCCATGAAGCCGCGCAAGAAGTCCGGGCGCAGGTCAGGCATGTCGCCGCCGACGACAAGGATCCAGGGGGTGCGGGAAACCGCGAGCGCGGCGACGATCCCCCCCAGAGGACCGCCACCCGGCTCGGCGTCCGTCACCGCCTCGAATCCGTCCGGTACGAAGGCCGCTTGATCGCGCCGGTGGGCTGCGAGCAACGTCGCGCAGGTGCGCGCGAGAGCGATGGCCGGGCGCTCGGCGAGCAGGGCACCATCCGGCAGGCGCATGCGCAGTTTGTCCTGCCCCATGCGCAGGCTGACCCCGCCTACCAGCAGGACTCCGGTCCAGCGCGGATCAGGGCTGGGCTCGGAGGGCGCGAGGGTCATTCCTTCCCTCCTTCACCCTTCTTCTCTTCCTCCTTCTCCTCCTCCCCCTCCTTGGTTTCGCCATCCTTGAGCCCCTTCTTGAACTCGTGGACTCCCGATCCCATGCCGCGCATCAACTTCGGCAGGCGCGACCCGCCGAACATCAACAGGATCACCACCGCAATGATGGCGACCTCCGGCCCTCCCAGCGAGCAACTCGGAAGGGTGAGCGAGAGCGCCAGCAGGAACAGAACGGGTTGGAGGAGGGCGGCCATCGAGCGCAGCATATTCTACGGTGGCGCTTGCTCCGACCAACTGGCGCGCAGCGTGTCGCGGGCTCCGCCTCCACGAAGGATTTGCACGTTCCAGCCGGCCGCTGCAAGGCCCTCCCGCACCCGGCGCGCGCAGGTGTAGGTCGTGAGCACGGCACCCGGCGCGGCGACGCGCGCTAGGCCGGGAAAGAGACCCGGCTCCCAATCCTCGGGCGCATGCGCGGGCGAGAAGAGGTCCATCAGGATCAGATCCACCCTCCGCGTCGGCGCGCGGGCAAGCCACGTGGCGGCGCTCTCAGCGACCACCTCGACCTCCCAGCCCGGGCCGCTCCAGCGCCCCGCGCCGCAACCCCACCACGGGGCTTCCTCCGCCGAAAGACCGGGCCACCGCGGCGGCCACGGCTCCAGCCACTCTGGATGCGGCTCGAGGCCGGTGAGCGCAAGGTGCGGCAGCGGTTGCGCGCTGCCGAGTGCGCGCAGCAGCGCGGCGGCCTCGAAGCCGCGGCCGAAGCCGATCACGAGCGCTCGGCAATTCGGCGCAGCGGCGCGCGCGAAGCGCGGCGCCAGGATTTCGAGGGCTGGCAGCACGTAAGTGCTGGCCGCGTCCGCGAGCGGCCCGGCGTGCAGAGGGTGCGCCCACTCCCCGCTCCCCGGGTGGCGGTAAGAGTAGGCGGCGCGCGGGTCCTTCACTCCGGCCGATGGCGGCTAGGCGAGTCCACGCTCACGGCGCAGCGCAGCCAGCGTGCGGCCGAGGTCGGAAGGTGTCGGGGCGATGCGCGCGCCGGCCTTCTCGAGGGCGGAGATCTTGGATTCCGCCGTGCCGCAGCCGCCGCTGATGATCGCGCCGGCGTGGCCCATGCGCTTGCCGGGCGGCGCGGTGCGGCCCGCGATGAAGCCGACCACCGGTTTGGTGACGTGCTCGGCGATGAAGGCCGCGGCTTCCTCCTCCGCGGTGCCGCCGATCTCGCCGATCAGGATCATCGAATCGGTCTGCGGGTCCTTCTGGAACTCGCGCAGCACATCCACGAAGTCGGTGCCGGGGATCGGGTCGCCGCCGATGCCCACGCAGGTGCTTTGGCCTAGACCTTCCTGCGTCACTTGCCAGACTGCTTCGTAAGTCAAGGTGCCCGAGCGGCTGACGATGCCGACCGAACCCTTGCGGTGGATGTACGCCGGCATGATGCCGATCTTGCAGCCCTTGCCCTCGCCGGGCGTGATGACGCCGGGGCAGTTGGGGCCGATCAGGCGCGTCTTCGAGCCGGCAAGCGCCGCCTTCACGCGCACCATGTCGCGCACCGGAATGCCCTCGGTGATGCAGACCACGATTCGCATGCCCGCGTCCGCAGCCTCGAGGATCGAGTCCGCCGCGAAGGGCGCCGGCACGTAGATCACGCTGGCCTGCGCGCCGGTCTTGGCCGCCGCCTCGTGCATGGTGTTGAAGACCGGCTTGCCGAGGTGCTTCGTTCCGCCCTTGCCGGGCGTCACTCCGCCGACCACGCGCGTGCCGTACTCCAGTGCCTTCTCGGCGTGAAAGGTGCCGTGTTTGCCGGTGAAGCCCTGCACGATGACCTTCGCGGTTTCCTTGACGAAGATCGCCATGACTTCCTTCTACCTCCTACCGGCCCGCGATCGCCTTGCAGATGAGCCGCGCGCCCTCGTCGAGGGATTGCGCGGGCGTGATGTCGAGACCGCTCGCGGCCAGCAGCACACGCCCTTCCGCGACGTGGGTGCCTTCGAGCCGCACCACCAGCGGAACCTTGAGGCTGACGCTCCGCGCGGCCCCGATGATGCCGCGCGCGATTACATCGCACTTCATGATGCCGCCGAAGATGTTCACCAGGATGCCCTTCACGTTCGGGTCGGAGACCAGGATGCGGAAAGCCTCGTTGATCGCCTGCTCGCTCGCGCCGCCGCCGACGTCGAGGAAGTTGGCCGGCGACTGCCCGTGCAGTTTGATGGTGTCCATCGTTGCCATCGCGAGGCCCGCGCCGTTGACCATGCATCCGATCGTGCCGTCGAGCGCGATGTAGTTCAGCCCGAAGCGCGAGGCCTCAACCTCCTTCGGATCCTCCTCGCGCTCATCGCGCATCGCCGCGACCTCGGGGTGCCGGAACAGCGCGTTGCCGTCGAAGTTCATCTTCGCGTCAAGCGCGACCACCTCGCCCTGCTGCGTGATCACCAGCGGGTTGATTTCCGCGATCTCGCAGTCGAGTTCGAGGAAAGCGCGCGCCAACCCAGTCAAGAACGGCACCGCCTGCTTCATCTCCTCCTCGCCGAGGCCGAGGAAGAATCCCGCGCGCCGCGCCTGATGGTTTTCCAGCCCGCGCTCCGGATGGAGGTGCTGCTTCAAGATCGCCTGCGGCCGCTCGACCGCCACGGTCTCGATCTCCACTCCTCCCTCGCGGCTGACCATCAGCACCGGCTTGCCGGCCTGGCGGTCGAGCGCGATGCCGACGTAGAACTCGCGGTCCAGGTCCAGGCCTTCGGCCACGAATACCTTGCGCACCTGCTGCCCCTGGGGCCCGGTCTGATGCGTCTTCAGCATCATTCCGAGCATCTGCCCGGCCACCTCCGCCGCCTCGTCGGCCGAGCGCACCAACTTGACGCCGCCACCCTTGCCGCGCCCTCCGGCGTGGATCTGGGCCTTCACGACCGCCAGGGGGCCTCCCAGGAGGTCGAACGCTTCACGGGCGGATGTGGGTGTTTCGGCAACGAAACCGCGCTGCGTGCGAAGGCCGTAGCGCTCCAGCACCGCTTTCCCCTGGTATTCATGGACCTTCATCAGGCATGTCACGCGGACAAAGTGCGCTAGAGTAGATGAGCCGGTCGGTGTGGCCTAGCCCCCCGCGCGCTGTCCGGAACCCTCGACGCTCTCACCGCGTCCTCCCACCATGGTGGCTCCCGCTCACCGGCCGAACTTCCTGCTGCTCTGGATCGGAATCCTGATCCTGACGATGATTTCAGCCCTCCGGATGGCGTTTCCGAATGCTTCGTCCAGGAAGGACCATTCTGCGAACCAGTCGCCGCCCGCGCACCTCGCTCCGCCCGCCCAGCCGGTCCCGGTTTCCAACACGCTGCCGCTCGGTGGCCAGAACGACTCGCTGATTCCACTTCACTCGGGCGAGTCGCTTCTCGCCGAAGCCGATCCGCTCCACCCGAATCTGCTGCCGGGCGACGGCGCTTCGTCCGTGACGGGCGTCGGCGAAACGCACGGGCTCGCCACTCCTGCCGGCGGCTGCAGCAAGGGCAGCGCGCGCAATGCGAAGCCCGAGATGAAGGACGGGATGCGGGAAGCGCATCCGCAGATCGGTCCTTTGCCGGATCCGATGCAGACCGTACGGCCGGATCTGCTGGCGCGTGAGTCCGAGCACCGCGCCTCCGCGCCCGAGATCTTCCCTGCCCCGACTTTCGTGATGGGCTTCAGCGGCCTCTCCGGCGCAAACGGCACGCAGCCTGCCCGCAGTGACGTACCGCCGCTACCCGAGAAGATTCTCGTGATCCGGCTCTCGCCGGAGGAATACCGCGCGTTCCTGGTCTTCAGCGAGCAAGGGCTCGGCGCCGCGGACGAGCCGGAAGCCGCCCCGCAGAGCGATCCGTCCGGAGACGAGAACGAGGGCCGCGAAGAGGAAGATCCTGCGAGCGGTTCTGGATCGGTCGGAAACACCGGCTCCACGGGTTCTTGGGCGCGGTTCGCCGCAGGTTGGGCGGAATCCCACCGGCCGCCGCGGCCGCCCAGCCCGGATGAAATGCGACGCTTGGCCGAAATGCTGCGCCGCACGGCCGCAGAGCAGCCTGCAGCGCGGCGGCAGATCGCGGTGCTGGACCTCGGACCGCGCGAGGCCGCCCGACTGATTGACGACCTGCTGCGGATGGCCGCGTCGCGTTAAGTACCGGGGTCAGCGGGCGAACTTGCCGCGCTTGCGGCGGCGGCGGCGGATCACGTTGCGTCCGCCGGCGGTCTTCGACCGCGCTCGGAAGCCGTACCGACGACGCTTGATCGTGGTATGGCGAATCTTCTTCTTGCGTCCCTTGGGCATGTCTGGATGGCGGTTAGCAGGCTGCTGGAAAAGTGCTTTCGTCCCGGCGCGAGCGATCGCGGCTGAGATCAAGGAGCCGGGTTCCGCGCCTATTGGCAAATAGGCGCGGGTTCCGGCGACGCCGAGCCCGGCCGTGAGGGCCGCGGCCGGGGCGGAATGAGTTTTTCAGCATCCTGTTAGGTCAGGTTCGCGAGCCGGATCAGGCGCACGGTGTTCGTCGCGCCGGACACCGCAAAGGTGCCGGTGATCACCACGAGCAGATCCTCGTCGCTCAATAGCCGGTGCTCGCGCAGCAGCCGTTGGCCTTCGCGGTTCATCTCGCGCAGCCGTTTCACGCGCGGCAGCCGGCCCGGCATGACCCCCCAGTACAAAGCCATTCTGTGGAAGGTGGATTCCCGGGAGGTCAGCGCGACGATCGGCAGGCGCGCGCGAAAAGCAGAAACGAGTCTAACACTGCGGCCGGACTCGGTGAAGGCGAGCAGCACGCGCGCCTGGGCGCGCTGCGCCAGTGTCACGGCGGAGTCCACGGTCGCGGATTCGAGAACCTGGCCCCGCTTGCCTTCGGGGTGCAGGCTCGGGCGCAGCCGCCAGGTGTCGTGGAACAGCCCTTTCTCGGTCTCCTCGATGATCTTGCGCATCGTGCGGGTCGCCTCGATCGGATACTTGCCGACCGCGGTCTCGCCGGAGAGCATCACCGCGTCCACGCCGTCGAGGACGGCGTTGGCGACGTCCGAGACCTCGGCCCGCGTCGGCTGCGCGGCCTCGAGCATGCTCTCGAGCATCTGCGTGGCGACGATCACCGGTGTGGCCTTCTGCAGGCAGGCGCGCACGATCCGCTTCTGCAGGGTCGGGACCACCGCGTGGCCGACCTCGACCGCGAGGTCGCCGCGCGCGATCATCACCGCGTCGGCCTCTTCGAGGATTTCGGGCAGGTGCTCCAGTGCGCGCGGGTGTTCAATCTTGGCGACCACCGGGATCGAGGAGCCGAGCCGCGTCAGTTCGCGCCGCAGCGCGCGCACGTCGTCGGCGCTGCGCACGAAGGAGAGCGCGATCCAGTCGGCCCTGACGGATGCCGCGAAGCGCACGTCAGCGCGATCCTTCGCCGAGATTGCCGGCGCGGAGATCGCGCTGTCGGGAAGGTTGACGCCCTGATTCGAGTCCACCAGATCGCCGCGCATCACGCGGCACAGCAGTTTCGCGCCCTGGCGGCGCAGCACCTTCAATTCCACGCGGCCGTCGCGCACCAGGATGCGGTGGCCGGCCTGTACGTCGCGCAGCAGGCGCGAGTAATCCACCGGCAATTCGGCGCCGCGCGCGCGGCGCCCCGCCACCACGACGATCGGCTCGCCGCGGCGCAGCAGGCGCGGCTCCGGCAGGCTTCCCAGACGGATGCGCGGGCCACGCAGGTCCACCATCAGGGAGACCGGACGCTGGAACTCGCGCCGCGCCGACTGCACCAGCCGGGCCCACTTCCTCTGCAGCGCCAGATCGCCGTGGCTCATGTTGAGCCGGAAGGCGTCGGCCCCGGCCTTGACCAGTTCGCGGATGCGCGCGCGCGAACCGGTGGCCGGCCCCAGGGTGACCAGGATCCTCGTCCTTGCGCGGCGTCGCTCGAGCACGGTGGTTTTACAGCAGGCCTTTGGCCCGCAGCGTGTCAAGATCCTTGCGGATCGCAGCCGCCGAGGCGTGCAGATTCTTGCGGCCGGCGTCGTCCAGTTCCAGTTCGACGACGCGTTCGACCCCGTTCGCGCCGAGCAGGCAGGGGACGCCGACGTACAGACCCTTGAGCCCGTATTGGCCGTCGAGCCATGCCGCGCAGGGCAGCAGGCGGTGCTCGTCGCGCAGCATGGATTTCGCCATCGCGACCGCGGCCGCGGACGGAGCGTAGTAGGCTGAGCCGGTCTTCAGCAAGTTGACGATTTCGGCGCCGCCGTGTCGCGTGCGGTGGTTGATCGCATCAATCTGGTCGGCCGGCATCAGCGCCGGGATCGCGACGCCGTCCACGGTCGAGAACTGCGGCATCGGCACCATCGAGTCGCCGTGACCGCCGAGCACCATGCAGCGCACGTCCTTGACGCCGCCGCCCATCCGCTCGCTGATGAAGAAGGCCATGCGCGCGGAATCGAGCACGCCAGCCATGCCGACGACGCGCCGCTTGGCGAAGCCGAGGCGTTCGGCCATCAGATAGACCATCGTGTCGAGCGGGTTCGACACGACGATCACGCGCGCCTGCGGCGAGCCCGATCGGACGTAGTCGGCGACCGAGTTGACGATCTTGCCGTTGATATCCAGCAGATCCGAGCGGTCCATTCCGGGCTTCCGCGGCACGCCCGCGGTCATGATCACCAGGTCGGAGCCCGCGGTGTCCGCGGCCGAATTGGTGCCGCGCACGCGCACCTGATAGCCCTCAATCGCCGCGGCTTGATTCAGGTCCAGTGCGATGCCCTGCGGCCGGCCTTCCAGCACGTCAATCAGGACGATTTCCTGCGCAATTTCCTGCTCCGCAAGCCTCTGCGCGCAGGTCATTCCCACGAAACCGGCTCCGACGACGGTGACTTTGCTCATGCGGGTCTGCGCTCTCCCCCGGAAAGGGACGGAGATTCTATCAGCCCGCGCGCTAGGGCAACGCGTTGCCCTAGGTCGAAGCGGGCTGCGCCGCTTGCAGCGCCAGCCATTGCTTCCACCGCTCGTATCCCTTGCGCCGCTCCGCCTCGCTGCTCTTCGGATCGAAACTCTGATCCTGGCCGGTGATGCCGACCAGCGCATCGTTGGCGGCCTTGCGGACGAACGAGTATTCGTCGTTGAGCGCCTCGACCAGCGCGGCGAGCGAGCCCGTTGCCTTCCAATCGCCCAGATTGGTGGCCGCGTAAAAACGGTTCATCTCGTACGAATCCTTGAGCAGCGGCTCCACGAACGGCACGAGCCGCGGGTCGCGGAAGGCGCGCAATTTCTCGAGCGCCAGGCTGCGCGTGAGCGGATCGGGATCGCGAAGTTTCGCCAGCAGATCCTCCACCTCGGGCAGGAATCCGGCCGGGTCGGCGGCGGCCGGGCCGGCCGCCACCTTCTGCTGCACCCCTGCCAGGCCCGCGCGCAGCACCTCGACCGCTCCGCGCAGGTCGCGCACGTCCTGCTCGAGCAGCGTGCGCGCGGTCTGCGCCTCGCGCACCTGCCCTTCCACGCGCTCGATGCCGTCTGCGAGATCCGGAATCCGCTCGGCGGATTTCTCGAGCGCGAGCATCTGCGTCTGCACCGCCTCGGCATGCCGGGCGGCGTCCGCGCGCACCCCCTCCAAGCCGCGCTCCATCCCCTCCGCGCGCAAGGCGAGCGCATCGAGCCGGTCGCCGAGTTCGTCGCCGACGCGCTGCAGCCGATCCGCGATGCGCGTCGCGTCGGCTGCGGCGGTCATGTCCACGTGTCCGCGCAGGTCCTGCAATTCGAACCACACATAGGCCGCGGCGCCCCACCCGATCAGGCCCACCGACAGCGGCACCAGCAGCGCGGCGCGCGAGGACTTGGCCTTTTCGCCGGTGGAGGCCATGGCCATGACGTCGCGGCAGGTGGCACAGACGATGCGCCCGCCGTGGCGGATCGCCGAGCCGTCGTCAACTTGGTCCTGCGGAACCGATTGGTTGCAGAGATTGCAGAAATGGACTTCGGTCATGGGCGCGCGGCGTGCGGGCCGCTTGCAGAGTGTAGGCCGCGGAGCGGCCCGGTTGCGCGATTCATTCAGACCGGCAACGGCGCCGCGAGACTGGCGGTCTCGATCCAGCCGCCGCCCAGCAACCGGTCTCCGCGGTACACGGCAAGGCCCTGGCCGGGGGTCACGCTGGGGGCGGGATTGCGGAAATCCACGTGGATGCGCGCCGCGCCGACACGCTGGATTCGCGCCGGGACGCCGCCGGGAGCGGAGCGGAACTGGACCTCCACGTCCTCCCAACCGCCGGTCGCGGGCAGGTCACAGGCGAAGGTCTGGAACGCCGCCACTTCAGCCTCGGTGCAGGCGGTGTCCGAACGCTGACCGACGCAGACGTCGCCGGTCTCCGCGCACACGTCGAGCACGTAGAGCGGCGCGCCGGAGGCCACCCCGAGGCCGCGGCGCTGGCCGCGCGTGAAGCCCATGTGGCCGTCGTGACGGCCCAGCACGCGGCCGTCGCGGTGCACGATGCGCCCCGGACGCCCGAGGCCGCCGCGCGCGCGCAGCAGGTCGCGATAATCGCCGGTCGGCACGAAGCAGATCTCGACGCTGTCCGGCTTCGCGAAAACCGACAGCCCGGCCTCGCGCGCGATGCGCCGCGTCTCGCTCTTGTCCATTCGGCCGACCGGGAGCAGCGTGCGCTCGAGCACGTCCGGACCGATCGGGAACAGCACGTAGGACTGGTCCTTGCGTGGATCCGCGCCGCGCCACAGTTCGATGCCGCCCGCGCCGCGCCGCATCTGCGCGTAATGCCCCGTCGCCAGGAACTCCGCGCCCAGCGCGTCGGCGAAGCGCACCAGCGCGCCGAACTTGATGTCGCGGTTGCACACCGCGCAGGGGTTCGGCGTGCGGCCCAGAGCGTATTCCTCGGCGAAATAATTCATCACGCCGCGGAACTCCTCCGCCATGTCCAGCGCATGGAATGGGATGCCGAGGCGGTCGGCGACCTTCGCCGCGTCGAGCGCGTCGTCCTCCGAGCAGCAGCCCTGCTTGAGGTCGCTGGCGTTCGCCGGCTTCTCGACGCCGTTGCGCAGGAAAACTCCCACGACGTCGTAGCCCTCGCGCTGCAGCAGGAGGGCCGCGACGCTCGAATCCACGCCCCCGGAGAGGGCGGCAAGCACGCGCGGACGGGCCATGGAGCCGTTACACTAGCGCCCCCATTATCGGGGAAAACCGCATGACGAGTCTCGCATTCCATCCGTCCTCGCTCCCGCAGCAGGGAGCCGAGAGTGACGTCCAGTTCGGTCCGCCCGCCGCCACGGGCGCCGAAACCGCGGCCAACGGGCAAGGCGAGCCGGCCGGCGCGCCGCCCGCCGGGGGCAGCCCGTGGACCTTCTGGGTCATGCTGCTGCTGCTGTTCGGCTTCATGTGGTTCTTCGTGATCCGCCCGGAGAGCAGGCGACGGAAGCAGCAGAAGGCCTTCCACTCCGGCCTGGAGAAGGGTCAGGATGTGGTGACGGTCGGCGGCCTGCACGGCGCGATCGCCGCGATCGAGGGCGACACGATCACGCTGAAGGTCTCCGCCGACGTGCGCCTGAAGTTCGACCGTAACGCGATCCAGCGCAGCGCGTCCACTCCTGCGGGCGCGCAGCCGCCGGCGAAGTAGCCGCGGTCCGGCGGCGCAACCCGCCGCCGATGTCCAAACGGAGCCTCGGGAGCGCCGCGGAGGAGCACGTCGCCGGCCTGCTGACGGCCGGCGGTTGGAGCGTGCTGCGGCGCAACCTGCGTACCCCCTACGCGGAAGTGGACCTGGTGGCGCGGGATCCGGCCGGAGTGCTGGTGCTGGTCGAAGTCAAGGCGCGGCACCCGCTGGACTTCTGCGACGGCGAGGATCATCTCGGACTCCGGCAACGCCGACGGCTTGAGGCCGCGCTGACCTGGCTGGCGGAACGGCAAGCCGCTCCGCGCGGTCTGCGCCTGGACCTAGTGGTCGTTCATCAGGCGGGCGGCCAGGTGCTCGGCGTGGAGCGTTTCGAAGGACTTGCCGGCATCGAGCCCGCGTAGCGCGGCCGCGGCAAGCGCGGCGGGGATCGGGCGGAGTCGCCGCTCGCGCAGCAGGTCGCGCGCCAACTGCGCAAGGCGTTCGGGCGGGAGGGTGTCCCAGGCGTGCAGGGGCGGCAGTCCCTCCGCCCGCGCGCGCGCGACCAAGGCCTCGAGCAGCGCGCGGTAAGGTGCGTAATAAGGATCGCGCGGCGCGTGCGCGCGATCGAGGATTTCGGCGAACGACCACTCTGGCTCCACCCCCGCCGCGAGGGCCCGCAACTGTGCGCGCTCCTCAAGGAAGAGAATCGGGTTGTCAAATCGAGCCAGCGAGCGCAGCACCGCCGGCGCGATGCCGAGGATCGGCACGCCGGAGCGCGACCATGGCAGGGTCTCCGGCAAGTGCGAGGTTTCGTGCAGCACCAGTTGCACGAGTTCGAGATCGCGCGCAGTGGCATCGCCGGCGGCGAGACGCCGCTCGCGCAGGCGCAGCGCCAGGTCCCAGGGCTCGAGCGGGCCATCGGCGGCGCGCGGTTCGACCGCGACCGGGACTTCGGAGGAGCCGGAGCGGAAGAGTTCCAGTTCCCGTTCGCGCGCGCGCGCTCCGGCTTCGACGAGATCGAGCCGGATGAAGAAACCGTGGAAGGGCGCGCCGCCCGGAATGGTGCGATCCTCGGGTTCGATGCCACGGCGTGCGACGATCATCTCGACCTCGGGGCCGCCGTCCGGGCCGGGCAGCCCGATGCGCCGCGCGTCTTGCAGGTACAGCCAGTCAACCTTGCGATCGGGGGCGCGCCCGATCAGCAGGAAGCGATCCAGGCGCGACCAGGCGGCCGAAACGCCGCCGCGGAAGGCTTCGGGCTGCACCATCTCGGCGAAACCGGCCACGGAATAGCGCGGGTGTTCCCTCCATCCGGAAGGCGCGCCAGCGAGTTCCGCCCACTCATCCAGCCGCGCGAGGGTGGACTCGAGATCGGCCTCGCGCATCCAGGGTTGCTCGGCCAGCAGGCGTTCGATCACGCGATCCACCGCCGCGGCCGGATCGCCTGCCGCAGGCGCGGAGCGCAGCGCCAACTCGGCGGCCGCGCGCGCGCTGCGCCGCTCGCTGCCCATGCGGTCGGCGAGCCGCAGGCACTCGAACAGCGCCTCGCGGTGGCCGAGCACGAAGGCATCGCGCTCGAGCAGCCGCCAAGCCGAGAACAGGCGGCCGGTCTCGGCCTGCTGGCGCGCCAACAGCAGGCGCCAGAAGGCTGCCGCCGCGGGTTCCTCGCCGCCGGCCGCCAGCCAGCGCTCGGCATCCTCCCAGCGGCCGAACTCCTGCAGCGTGGCGGCGGTGCCGAGCGCCAGCCATGCATGCCCGGGATAGCGCCGCGCGGCGGATTCGAACTCGATCAGCCGCCGCTCGGGATCGGTGCTCAAGCGCGTGCGCAGGTAGATCAGATCCGGGTCCGGACCGTGCTGCGCTTGAGCGTCTGCCAACTCCTCGACCAAGACGGCGCGCTCACCGCGGCTCAACAGCAGATCCTGCCGCATGCGTTCCGCCGCCACGCTGCCGACCGCCGACCAGCCGGCCTCCTCCAGCCACTCCAGCGCCTCCTCGTTGCGGCCCTGCCACAAGAGTTCACGAACCTCGGCCAGGTCGAGATCGGGGTCCGGCGGGCCAAGCGGCAGGGACACCGGAGCCGCGCAAGCGGCGAGGAGCAGTGGGAGTGGAGCGAGTTTCACGAGGCGATCAGGAAAGCGCGGCGCAGGTCGGGGCCGAGGTCGCGGCGCTCCTCGTGGATCAGGCGCGGCGCTTGGGAGGGTTCCGGAACTCCGTCGCCCGCACAGGCCGCGCGCGAGCCCCCGAGCAGGACCGGCGCCTCGTACCGTACGACTCCATCGGCCAGACGCTGGTCCAAGAATGAGCCATGCACCGCGGCCCCCCCTTCCACCAGCAAGCGGCGCACACCGTGGTCGCGGCGCAAGGCGTGCAGCAAGGGCGCCAGGTCGAGGAGGCCCGTGCCGAGTCGCGGCACCGCCAGCGTCCGGTCGGCGGCGGGTGCATTGTGCGGTGCGCGGGAGCCGGGACCATGCACCCAGAGGCGCCGGCCAGCGGCGGCGAGGACGCGCGCCGCAGCCGGCAGGTCCTCGGGCGCGTCGAGCAGCACACGCAACGGCTGCGCGGCAGCGGCTGCGCCGTCCGGCCGCGCCGTCAACTCCGGATCGTCGGCGAGCAGCGTGCCGCGACCGCACAGCACGGCGTCGGAGAGCGCGCGCAACTCATGCACCTCCGCGCGCGCCTCGGCGCCGCTGATCCAGCGGCTCGCGCCGCTCGCCGCCGCGATCTTGCCGTCCAGGCTGGCGGCCCACTTCAACAGCACGAAGGGCCGCTCCGGCTGCGCCAGCGCCGCGCGGAAGGCGGCGAGCGCAGGTTCCTGCGCGAACGGGAGCACGCTCACCTCGACGCCGGCTGCGCGGGCTGCGATCAGGCTCGCGCCGTGCTGCCGCGGGTCCGGATCTTCGCAACCGACGAGGATCCGTCGCACTCCGGCGGCGCGCAGCAGATCCGCGCAGGCGGGGCGTCGCTTGCCCGCGCCGTGCGCGCTGCACGGTGCCAGCGTGACGACCATCTCGTCCACGACTCCAGCAAGCGGCGCTCCGCGCTCCTCGTCCCACGCCCCGGCGTCGCGCAACGCGGCTTCCTCCGCGTGCGGGCCGCCGAGTCGCGCGTGATGACCGTAGCCGATCACATGGCCGCCCGCGAGCGCGAGCGCGCCGACGCGCGGATTCGGCGCCGTGAAGAGCCACTCCGCGCGGAGCGCCTCCTGGTAGGCGCGGGCGAGGAGGTGGCGGTCGCGCTCGATCACACCGGAAAGGCTACGACCGGCGGGGTCGGCGGGGCGAGGCGCAACTCCGGGAGTCCGCCGCGCACCGGCGCTGCCGGACGCGCGCGCGGAGCCGCGATGCGCTCCTGCGGAGCGCGCTCGCGCGCCAGCAGTTCGCGCCCGTTCCAGTCGTGCAGCGCGACCTCGCGCAACACGCCGGGCCGCAGGCCGTCGCGGTGCGGCAGCAGGGCCGCGTGCCCGTTCTGGATGCGGCCAAACCAGCGGCCAGGCTGCGTCTCACTGGGCTGCTCGAGCAGCATGCGGCTGATGCTTCCCACGCTGCGCGGCGTACGGGTGCGCGCGACCTCGTGCTGCAGCGCGAGCAGGCGGTGATTACGCTGCGCTTTGATCGCCGCCGGCACGTCGTCTGCGAGCGCCGTGAAGGCCGCGGTGCCGGGGCGCGGCGAGTACTGGAACACGAAAGATTGCAGGAAGCCGTGCTCGCGCAGTGCGGCTTCGGTCGCGGCGAAGTCCTCGTCCGTTTCGCCGGGGAAGCCGACGATCCAGTCGGAGATCAGTTCGAGGTCAGGCATGGACTCCCGCAGCAGCGCGACGCGCCGCCGGTACATCTCGGCGTTGTAGCCGCGCTTCATCGCGCGTAGGATCCGGTCGCTGCCGGATTGCATCGGGAGCGGCAGCAGGCGCAGGAATTGCGGCGAGCGTGCCAGTGCCGCGGCGAGATTTGCGGTGACGTACGAGGGATGCAGCGTGATCAGCCGGATGCGCGCGAGGCCCTCCACCGCGCTCGCCGCATCCATCAGCCGCGCCAGGTCCGGGCGCTCTGCGGCGGGCAGATCGCGGCCGTAGGCGTCCACGGTCTGGCCGAGCAGGTGCACTTCGGTGACGCCGTCATCCACCAGCCGGCGCACTTCGTCGAGGATCTGCGCCAGCGGGCGCGATTCGGCGCGGCCGCGCACGCGGGGCACCACGCAGTAGGTGCAGTTGAGATCGCAGCCGCGCATCACCGCGACGTGCGCCTGGTGGCCGGCGTCGCGGCCGTGCAGGTCGCGCACCTCCTCGTCTACGCGCTGCTCCGCATCCCCGAGCGCGAGCACGCGTTCTTCGCCGCCGATCACGCGGTCCACGAAGTCGGGCAGGCGCGGGAAATGCCGCGAGCCGCACACGATGTCCACGTGCGGCTCGCGCGCGAAGAGGTCCTCGCCCGCGCGGTCTGCCATGCAGCCGATCACCCCGACGACGACGCCAGGCTCGGACTTCTTGCGGCGCTTGAGGTCGCCAAGCAGACCGTGTACGCGCTCCTCGGCGTTTTCGCGCACTGCGCAGGTGTGGAACAGCACCGCCTGCGCGGCGTCGGGATGCTCCGCCTCGGTCCAGCCGCGGCGCAGAAAGGCCGCGCGGATCAGTTCCCCGTCGTAAAAGTTCATCTGGCAGCCGTACACGCGCAGGTGGAAGGTGCGCGGCGCGGCGCCGGAGGCGGGCCGCTCAGTCGTTGCTGACGGTTTCAAGAATGGGCACACCACAGCCGGGGCCCGGCCGGAAGATCGTTTCCTCATCGTCGAGGTCCAGGCCGGTCTGCTCCTCAATCTCGGTGCGCAACAGGCGGTGCGTCGCGCCCTCGCCGGTCAGGTAGATCACGCCGAAGCGGTGGATCATCAGAGCATCGGAAATGATCGCGACGGAGCCGGGATTCCGCTTCAGTTTGAGTCGCGCGTCCTTGTCCGACGAGCCGTTGAAGCCTGAATAGGAGGTGTAGCCGGGGCCGATCGCGTCCCAGTCGCTCAGATACTCCACGCTGCTGACCGCCTCCGGGTCCACACCGACGTCCGCCGCGCAATCCCGGTAGACGTAGGCCGGCGAGAAGAAGGCCAGCGCCTGCGCCTCGGTCTTCTCGATCAGTCCGTCCTTCCACGGGCGGATGAAGAAGCGCTGCCCGGTGTCGGTCGGATAGGCCATGTTGTTGTTCTGCCGGTACATCAACAGGTGCTGATAGAGGCGACCCATGTTGCGCTCGCTGGCCGTGGCGTTGGCCATGTCGAACCACTGCGGCACGTTGACGATCAGATAGGTCGAGAGGATGCCGATGATGACGATCACCACCATCATCTCGAGCAGCGTGAAGCCCGAACGGAGAGCGCGTTTCATGTGTAGTCAGGTTCCTTGAGAGTAGTCGGATGCGTAGGCGATCTGCTCGGGCGTCAGCGCGTCGAGCCCGAGGCCCATCGCGGCGAGTTTGACGCCGGCGATCTCCTGATCCAGCGCCGCCGGCAGCACGTGCACCGCCTTCGACATCTTGCGGCCCTCGCGCGCCAGCAGCAACATCGCCTGGAACTGGTTGGCGAAGGACATGTCCATCACTTCGCTCGGGTGACCCTCGGCGGCGGCGAGGTTCACCAACCGGCCCTGCGCCAGCACGTAGATGCGGCGGCCGTCGCGCAGCAGGTATTCCTCGCAGTTCGCGCGCACGGTGCGCTTCGACTGCGCCAGGGCCTCCAGGTCGCGCAGGTTGATCTCGCAGTCGTAGTGGCCGGTGTTGCAGACGATTGCGCCGTCCTTCATGCGCTCGAAGTGGCGCCGGACGATCACGTCCTTCATGCCGGTGGCGGTGATGAATACTTCGCCGACGGCGGCGGCCTGGTCCATCGTCATCACGTCGCAGCCGTCGAGCACGGCCTTCAGCGCGGCCGTGGCCTTGACCTCGGTGGCGATCACGCGCGCGCCCATGCCCTTGGCGCGCAGCGCGCAGCCCTTGCCGCAGTGGCCATAGCCGGCCACCACGAAGTTCTTGCCGGCCAGCAGGATGCTGGTGGCGCGCAGGATGCCGTCCACGCTCGACTGGCCGGTGCCGTAGACGTTGTCAAAGTCCCACTTGGTCTCCGCGTCGTTGACCGCGACCACCGGGTAGGCAAGTTTGCCGTCCGCGGCCATCGCGCGCAGCCGCTGCACGCCGGTGGTGGTCTCCTCGGAGCCGCCGACGATACCCGGAAGCAGATCCTGCCGCGAATTGTGCACGCGGAAGATCAGATCGGCGCCGTCGTCGAGGGTCAGCGTCGGCTTGAAGTCCAGCGTGCGGTCAATGGACCAGTAGAAATCTTCGACGTTCTGCCCGTGCCACGCGAACACGCGGATACCGTCGGCGGCGAGCGCCGCGGCCACCGCGTCGTTGGTGGACAGCGGATTGCAGCCGCTCCACGCAACCTCGGCCCCGGCCGCGCGCAACGTGCGCACCAGCACCGCGGTCTCCTTGGTCACGTGCAGGCAGCCTGCGATGCGCTGGCCCTTCAGCGGCTGCTCCTTCTCGTAGCGGCGGCGCAGCGCCATCAGCACCGGCATGCGTGTCTCGGCCCACTCGATCAAGAGCCGGCCTTCGGCGGCGAGGCCCGGGTCGGCGACTTTGGCGTGCGGTGCGGTGCCGACGGCGGAGGCGGTCTTCATGGCAAGGATTCAGCGGGCGACGGGCGCCTCGACGCGCGCCAGATTGTTTAGTTCCGGCACGAGATCGAGTTTCTCCCAGGGAAAGAGGTCGCGGCCGAAGTGGCCGAAGGCCGCCGTTTGGCGGTAGGTCCAGCCCGCGGGGCTGGTATAGCCGGTGGGCCGGCGCAGGCCGAGGCGGCCGATGATCCAGTCCGGCGTCAGCGCCTCGTGCGCGCGTCCACGCTCGTCCTGCCACGCCGGGAGTTGGCGAATCACACGCTCGATCTCGGCGTCGGCCAGTCCGCGTGCGGCGCTGCCGAAGGTGTCCACGCGCACGCTCACTGGACGCGCCACGCCGATCGCGTAGGCCAGTTGCACCTCGCAGCGCTCGGCCCAGCCGGCTTGCACGACGTTCTTGGCGATCCAGCGCGCTGCGTAAGCCGCCGAGCGATCCACCTTGGTCGGATCCTTGCCCGAGAATGCGCCGCCGCCGTGACGGGCGGCTCCACCGTAGGTGTCCACGATGATCTTGCGGCCGGTCAGCCCGGCGTCGCCGTGCGGGCCGCCGATCACGAAGGCGCCGGTCGGGTTGATGAGGAGTTTCGTCCCGGCGTGCAACCACTTGGCGGGCAGCGTCGCGCGGATGATCTTCTCCTCCACCGTGCGGCGGATCTCCGCGATGCCGACGTCGGGCGCGGTCTGGGTGCTCAAGACCACCGCGTCCACCGCGACCGGTTTGTTGCCCTCGTAGCGCACCGTGACCTGCGACTTCGCGTCCGGTCGCAGCCACGGGATCGCGCGGCTGCGGAACAGTTCGGTCTGCTTCTCGATCAGGCGGTGCGCCCACCAGACCGGGGCGGGCATCAGCGCCTCGGTCTCGCGGCACGCGAAGCCGAACATCATGCCCTGGTCGCCGGCGCCGGTCGTGCCCTGTGCGTCCTGCGCATTGTCCACGCCTTGCGCGATCTCCGCGGACTGCTCGTGGATGCACACCAGCACGCCGCAGGAGTCCGCGTCGAAGCCCATGCCCGCGTGGACGTAGCCGATTTCCTTCAGCACCGCGCGCACTTCCTTCTGCACGTCCACGAAGGTGCGCGTGCGGATCTCGCCGCCGACGATCACCAACCCGGTTGTGGCGAAGGTCTCGCAGGCCACCCGCGCGTTCGGGTCGCTGCGGAGGCAGGCGTCCACGATCGCGTCGCTGATCTGATCGCAGACCTTGTCCGGATGGCCGGGCGAGACCGACTCGGAGGTGAAAAGTTTCTGCTCCATCAGGACTTCGAGGCCGCTTCGGGCTGGGACAGGATTCCGGCCCGGGTGAGGGCCGCGAGAGTACTTTCGGCCGCGCCCCGGCGCGTTGCAAGGACTGCCGCCCCGGCCAAACCCTCGGCGCGCGCCGCGGACTCGTCCGCCAGCCACTCCTCCCAGCATCTTATCACTGCGCTCGCATCGGGCGCCCGGCGCAGGCTGCCGGCCTGCTCGAGCAGTGCGGATTCCTCCGCGAAGTTTGCCGTATGCGGGCCGACCACCACCGGGATGCCGAGCGCGGCCGGCTCCAGCACGTTCTGGCCGCCGTGTTCGATCAGACTGCCGCCGACGAAGGCCGCGCGCGCGGCGCGGTACACCGATTCGAGTTCACCGAAGGTATCCACCAGCAACACGCTGCCCGGCGCCAGCGTCGCGCCTTCCGCCAGCGCGGAGCGGCGCAGCACCGCGGCGCCGAGCGCGCGTTCCAGCACCGGCTGCAGCGCATCGGCGCGGCGCGGATGGCGCGGCACGACGGCGATCGCCGCGCGCTCGCGCCACGGGCTGCGCGCCCAGGCAGCGGCCAGCCGCTCCTCCTCCGGTTCATGCGTCGAAGCCAAGACGATCAGCGGCGTACCGCCGGCCCAGGCAGGCCACGGCGAAGCACGGAAGGCCGCATCCTCGGCGGCGGTCGGCAAGTTGTCATATTTGAGGTTGCCGGTCACCACCACGCGATCCCGCGGCACGTCGAGCGCGCGGAAGCCCTCCGCGTAGCGCTCGCTCTGCACGCCGTACAGCGCGATGCGGTCGAAGCGCGGCAGCCAGCGCTGCACGCGCCGGTAGCCGCGGACTGAATTCTCGGTGATGCGCCCGTTGACGATCGCGACCGGAATCCCGCGCGCGTGGCAACCGCGCAGGAAGTTAGGCCAGATCTCGAGTTCCGCGAGCACGACGGCGCGCGGACGCACGCGCTCGAGGAAGCGGCGCGTCGCGCCGGGCAGGTCCACCGGGAAAGCGACCACGGCGATGTCGGGGTAGGCGGCGCGGGCGGTGGCGAGGCCGCCCGGAGTGGTGGAAGAGATCGCCAGCGGAAGGTCCGGATGTCGCTCGCGCAGCAGCCGCACCAGCGGCCGCAGCGCCTTGACCTCGCCGACCGAAACGCCGTGCAGCAACAGCGGGCGGGCGGGCGCGGCGGGCGCGGCGAAGCCGAGGCGTCCGGGCAGGCCGTGCCGGAACGCCGGGTCGCGCAGGCAGCGCCAGGCGATCCAGGGCAAGAGCAGGAACCCGCCGAGATACAGCAGGAAGTCGTAGGCGAGAAACGCGGCGTTGCGGCTCTCGCTCATCCTCTCGCGCAGTCTCCGCGCACGGCTACTTGCCGTGGCACTGCTTGTACTTCTTGCCGGAGCCGCAGGGGCAGGGCGCATTGCGCTCGACCTTCGCGACTTTCGGCGACTCCGGCTGGACCGCGCCGCCGGGCGACCTGGACAGCGGCCGCGAGGCCGCATCCATCTGCGCGGTGGCGGCTCCGAGCGGCGGACGGCCCGGCCCGACGCTGACGGTGTTCGGCCCTTGGTAGCCGACTGCCATTTGCTGTCGGGGCCGCGGCGGCGCGCCCGCGGCGGGTTGGGCTGCCTGCCCGAACTCCGGGTGAAAGGCACGCGCTCCTTGCCAGATGCTCGGCGCCGGCGCCAGCGCCGCCTCGCGCAGTTCGACGCGCAGCACGTAGTTGGTGACGTCCTCGGCGACGTTCGACAGGAGTTCCTGGAACGCGGCAAGGCCTTCGCGCTTGTATTCGTTCTTCGGATCCACCTGCGCGTAACCGCGCAGTCCGATGCCGGAGCGCAGCCCGTCCATCGCGTAGAGATGGTCCTTCCACTTGTGGTCAATCGAGTTGAGCACCAGGAATCGCTCGAGAGCGCCCATCGTCTCCTCGCTGAGGCGCGCGGTCTTCTCGACGTAGGCGCGGTCCATCTCGCTGCGCAAGTGCGCGAGCGCGGGCTGCCAGCCGGTCCGCTCCAACTGCTCCGGCGCGGTAGGACTGGCCCATTTGCGGTGCGCCCACAGCGCGAGCGCCTTGAAGTCCGGCGCCACCTCGCGGCCGTCGCCGGCCAAGGCCCCGTCGGCCTGCGTGAAGACTTCCTCGAACATCGCCTGGATGCGGTCGCGCAGGTCGCGGCCCTCGAGCGCGGCCTGCCGCTGCTCGTAGATGATCCGCCGCTGCTCGTTCATCACCTCGTCGTACTCGAGCAGGTTCTTGCGGATCTCGAAGTGGTAGTCCTCGACCTTCTTTTGGGCCTTGCGGATCGCGTTGGTGACCAGTCGCGATTCCACCGGCTCGCCGCCGCCCATGCCGGCGCGCGCGAGGAAATTCTTGACCCAGTCCCTGTAGAAACGCCGCATCAGCGGGTCGTCCAGCGACAGGAAGAAGCGCGAGCGGCCCGGGTCGCCCTGGCGTCCGGAGCGGCCGCGCAACTGGTTGTCAATCCGCCGCGCTTCGTGGCGCTCGCTGCCGATCACGTAGAGCCCGCCGGCGGCGATCACCTCCCGCTTCTCGCCCTTCTGGCGCTCGTCGAGTTCGGCGCGGATGCGCGCGACGCCGGCCTCGTCCGCGGGCTCCACGCCGCGCTGCGCGAGTTCGCGCTTCAGCAAGCCCGCGACGTTGCCGCCCAGCACGATGTCGGTGCCGCGGCCGGCCATGTTGGTCGCGACCGTCACGGAACCCTTGCGCCCGGCCTGCGCGATGATCTCGGCCTCGCGCTCGTGCTGCTTGGCGTTCAGCACCTCGTGCCGGATGCCGCGCCGGTTCAGCATCCCGGACAGCAGTTCCGAGTTTTCGATGCTGGTGGTGCCGACCAGCACCGGCTGGCCCTTCACCTGCGACTCGTTGATTTCTTCGACGATGCGCGTCCACTTGTCCTTCGGCTCCAGGTAGACGACGTCCTTGTCGTCCGCGCGCGTAACCGGTTTGTTGGTCGGGATCGAGTAGACGTCGAGGTCGTAAATGCGCGCGAACTCGCCGGCTTCGGTCATCGCGGTGCCGGTCATGCCCGCGAGTTTCCCGAACAGGCGGAAGTAGTTCTGGAAGGTGATCGTCGCGAGGGTCTGGTTCTCGGCCTTCGGGCGCAGGCCTTCCTTCGCCTCGACCGACTGGTGCAGGCCGTCGGACCAGCGCCGCCCCTCCATCAGGCGGCCCGTGAACTCGTCCACGATGATGATCTGGCCGTCCTTGACGACGTACTCGACGTCCAGTTTGTACAGGTGCAGGGCGCGCAGGCACTGCTCCAGCACGTGCGGCCATTCCATGTTCTCGGGACTGGAGTAGAAATCGTCCACGCCGAGGATTTTCTGCGCCTCGACGATGCCGTCCTCGGTGAGGATCGCCGAGCGCTCCTTCTCCTTCAGTTCGACGTGGGTCTCGGCCTTCAGTTTGCGCGCCGCCGCCATGCCGACCCGGTACTTCTCCGCGTCGCCGGTGGCGGGGCCGCTGATGATCAGCGGCGTGCGCGCCTCGTCAATCAGGATCGAGTCCACCTCGTCCACGACCGCGAAGTCGAGCCGGCGCTGCACCTGATCCTCGACGCGCGACTTCATGTTGTCGCGCAGATAGTCGAAGCCGAACTCGTTGTTGGTGCCGTAGATGATGTCGCCGGCGTAGATCGGGTGGCGATCCTGAGGCGACATCCACGACTGGATCGAGCCGACCTGCATGCCCAGGTACTCGTAGATGGGCCGCATCCACTCGGCGTCGCGGCGCGCGAGGTAATCGTTCACTGTGACGACGTAGACCTTGCCTTTCAGCCCGTTGAGGTATGCCGCCAGCGTCGCGACCAGTGTCTTGCCCTCGCCGGTCGCCATCTCCGCGATCGCGCCGGAGTGCAGCACCATGCCTCCGATCAACTGCACGTCGAAGTGGCGCTGGCCGAGCGTGCGCACCGCGGCCTCGCGGGTCAGTGCGAAGGCCTCGGGCAGGATCTCGTCGAGACTCCGGCCCTCCGCCGCCTCCCGTTTCCAGCCCGCCGTCTGCTCCAGCACCTGTGCGCGCGTCAGGCCCTTAGCCCAGGCCTCAAGCCCGCCGATCTTCGTCGCATCGGCGCGCATGCGCCGCAACCGCCGCTCGTTCTGCGAGCCGAAGAGTCGGTTCAAACCGCTCCCGAAAGCGTCCCCCAGGCCGCGCAGCGAGTCCGTGATGGCGTCGAAGTCCATGGTGCGGTCGGCGGACGGGTCGCTAACGGGGGCCGGGAGCGACGCCGGGCGCACAGGATACGGCCGGGCCGCGCAGCAGCGTACCGCGCAGATCCGCGAGGCTTAGGTCTTCGGCGGCCAGGATGCGCCGCAGGTCGGCGGCGATCGCGCTGATCAGGTCCGGCCGGCGGAACAGCGCAGTGCCGATCTGCACCGCCGTCGCGCCTGCGACGATGAACTCGAGCACGTCGTCGGCGCTGGCGGCGCCGCCGGAGGCGAGAATGGGGATCTTCACCGCCTGCGCGCACTCCCAGGTCAGGCGCAGCGCCAGCGGTTTCATTGCGGGGCCGGACATCCCGCCGGTGCTCCCGCCGAGCACGGGCTGGCGCTTGCGCCAGTCCACCAGCATTCCGACCAGGGTGTTCGAGACCGTCAGCGCGTCGGCTCCGGCGCGTTCGGCGGCGGCGGCGAGCGGCTGGATCTGCGCGACGTTCGGCGAGAGTTTGACCCACAGCGGCTTGCGCGTCGCCGCGCGGCAGGCGCGCACCGCTTCGTCGAGCGCAACGAGATCGGTCGAGAAGTGCGTGCCGCCCTGGACGTTCGGGCAGGACAGGTTGAGTTCGATCGCCGCCGCGCCGCGCATCGCGTCGAAGGCCGCGGTCATCTTCACGTAGTCGGCCACCGAGTGCCCGCCCGCGTTGACGACTACCGGCACCGGGACCTGCTCGAGTTGCGGCGCCACCGTGTCGCGCCAGTACGCCAGGCCCTTGTTCTCGAGGCCGATCGAGTTGAGCACGCCGCCGCTGAACTCGGCCATGCGCGGCGGCGCGTTGCCGTGCCGCGGCTCGGGCGTCACGGTCTTCAGCACCAGAGCGCCGAGGTCGGCCGGATCGAGAAAGGCCAGCGCGGCCGGATCGTGACCGAAGGTGCCGGAAGCGGTCAACAACGGCGAGCGCAGCGCCAGGCGGCCGACTTGGACCGCGAGCATCGCCTCCATCCTACCCGGTGGCGGCCGTCCGCTTCACCTGCAGGTGCGCGGCGCCGAGCAGCAGCAGCACGAAGCCTGCGAAGATGCAGGAATCGGCGAGGTTGAAGATTGGCCAGGGATCGAAGGGCCACGCCACCGCGTCCGGCCACCATCCCGGCTCGGTGAAATACACCATCACGAAATCACGCACCGTGCCGTCGCCGGGCCACGGCATCACCGGCGCCAGGTTGTCGTACAGGTTGCCCAGCGCGCCTGCAAGCAGAAGGCCAAGCACAAAGATGCCGGTGCGGTTGCCGCGCGGCTGGCGCGTCACGAAGAACAGCAGGACCCCGACCGCGAGGAGGCGAACCAGAGTCAATGGCAGCGTCAGAGCCTGGCCGAGGCCCCAGATGCCGCCGGGGTTGGTGATGCAGTAGACGGACAGCCAGGTGCCGAGGAGCGGTCGCGAGTGGGCGTCGCCGACCGCTGAAAAGGCCCACGACTTGGTCAGCAGGTCCGCCGCCAGCAGCGCGACGACGAACAGCGCGAGCAAGGGTCGCCGCAGGCCGGGATAGGCCGCCCGGCCGCCTGAGGTCTCACTCGTCTTCGAGTTGTCCATCCTCGGCCTGCGACTGGCACTTCACGCAGAAACGCGCGTAGGGCACCACCTGCAGCCGCCGCTCCGGAATCAGTGCGTCGCAGGATTCGCAGGTGCCGAAGGTGCCCGCATCCAGGCGGTTCAGCGCCTCCTGGACGTTCTGCAGGATCTCGTCCTCGTTCTCGATCAGCCCGAGTTGGAAATCGCGCATATAGCCCTCGGAGCCGAACTCCTCCGACTCGTCCGACGAGGCGCCGTGGTCGGACAGGAGCACCATCTCCTCCATCCGCTCGACCTTGCCGCCGAGTTGGCGCAGGATCTCGAGCAGAACCGGGCGGTATTTGAGTTGCTTGGCTTTCGGGAGCCTGGCCATCGCGCTACCTTGAGGGGAGGGCCTCGCGGAGAGGGGCGAGATTCTAGTGAAGGACAACGAAGCGGGTCAATCGAATCGGGCGGCGGCGCTCTCGGCGCGGCGGGTGGAGTACCTGACCACCCTGGCAGCGGAGGCGGGCCTGGCTGCGAATTCGATGGCCGCTTATCGTCGCGATCTCGACCGGGCTCAAGCGCACCTCGCGGCGGCGGGACTTCGCCGCTGGGAGGACCTCACTCCGGACCGCCTGGCGCGAATGCTCGCGGAACTGCGGTCTGCGGGCCTGGCGCCGGCCTCCTTGCAGCGCCTGCTCGCGACCCTGCGCGGCCTCTATCGCTGGCTGCGCAGCGAAGGGCATCTGGCGGGGCGCGATCCGACGCGCGGCGGCACGCGGCTGCGGCTCTGGGACCGGCTGCCCGACGTGCTGGCCCCGGCGGAGGCGCTGGCCTTGCTGAACGCGCCGCCTCCGGAGGGATGGAAGGGCCTCCGCGACCGCGCGCTGCTCGCGCTGCTCTACGGCGGCGGCCTGCGTGTCTCCGAGGCGGTCGGCTTGCGGCTCGGCGACCTCGCGCTGCGCGCGCACGCGGCGGACGACTCCTCCGGGGTGCTGCGCGTGACCGGGAAGGGCGCGAAGGAGCGCCTGGTGCCGCTCGGCGGCGAGGCGCGCGCGCGGCTCGAGCAGTGGCTCGGCGAAGGCCGGCCGCGGCGCACGGCGCGCGCGGATCGCGTGCTGCTGTCGCGCGGCGGCCTCGCGCTCGACCGGCACCGCGCGTTCCGCATCGTGCGCGAGGCGGGGTGCGCGGCCGGGCTGAAGCAGATCGTGCATCCGCACACGCTGCGCCACTCGTGCGCGACGCACCTGCTGCTGGGAGGCGGCGACCTGCGCGCGGTGCAGGAATTCCTCGGCCATGCCGACCTGCGCACCACCGAGCGCTACACTCACGTCGAGGTGGACGAGTTGCAGGCGCTGCACCGCCTCCACCACCCGCGCGCTTGAGGCGCTCCGACGCGTCATGGCAGGATGCGGCGCAGGTGCTGTTGCAGCGGCTCGACCAGTTCCCAGCGCATGCCGGGAATCTCCGCCAGCGCGCGCGGTTCGGCGTCGCGCAACTTGGCAAGGTCGCCTGCGCACCAGTCGAGCAGCGCCACACGCCGCTTGGGCCCGATGCCCGGCACTTGCTCCAGCACCAGGCGCAGGTTCTCGCGTCGCCGGCGGTGGAAGCCGATCGCGAAGCGGTGCGCCTCGTCGCGTAGGCGCTCGCAGAAGAGCCGCTCCGGCGCGCCGCGCTCGAGCAGCACCGGATCGGCCCGGCCGGGCAGGAACAGACGCTCCTCCGCCGCGACCGGGCCGCGGCCGCGCCGCGCCTTGGCGAGAGCCATCACCGGCAGATCCACGCGGCGCCCGGCCAGGATCTCCAGCGCGGCGCCGAGTTGCGGCTTGCCCCCGTCGAGCACCAGCAGATCGGGCAGGCCCTCGTCAGCGGCGCGCTGCAGGATCCGCGCGACCAGTTCGCGCATCGCGCCCGCATCGTCGTTGCCTTCCCCCCCCCCGACCAGGTAGTGCCGGTACTCGGCGCGCGCCGGCTGCCCCTCGACGAAGCGCACCTTCGAGGCCACGCGCTCGCGGCCTTGGAGGTGGCTGACGTCCAGGCAGTCCACGACCCGCGGCAGCGGGCAGCGCGCGATCTCGGCCAGCCGCGCCGCGACCGTTTCCCACGGCGCACCGGGCCGCTCGCCGCGCTGCGCGCGCGCGTTGGAGCCCGCCATGCGCACCAGCGCGCGCTTCTCGCCGCGCATCGGAGCGTGCAGCGCGACCTTGCGCCCGGCGCGCAGCGTCAGCCATTCCTCGAGGACTTTCCGGTCTTCGGGCAGTGCCGGCACCAGGATCTCCGGCGGCACTTCGGCGTGCTCGCCGCGATAGAGCGCGCGCAGCACCTCGGAGACCGCTGCGGCGAGATCCTCCCACAACGGCACGCGGCCCTCGCGCGTGTGGAGCCAGGCGCCGTCGCGATACTGGAGCAGAGCGATGGATCCGCGCTCGTCGAGGCCGAGGACGTCGAAATCGCGCCCTGCCTCGAGCCGGACCTTCTGCGGTTCGGCCAGTTGCTCGAGCGCGCGCGCGCGATCGCGCGCCCGCAGCGCGATCTCGTACTCTTGGCGCGCGGCGGCCACCTCCATGCGCGCGCGCTCGGCCTTCAGCCGGTCCTCGATCCTTCCCTTCAACACCTGGACTGCATCCGCGACGCGCTCCTGATACTCCTGCTGCGTCACGCGCCCGACGCAGGGGCCGCAGCACAGACCGACGTCGTACTTGAGGCAGGGCCGCGCGCGGTTCGCGAAGGTGTGATCCGAGCAGTCGCGCAAGCCGCAGGCGCTCTGCAGCAGGCGCTGCGTGCGGCGCGCGGTGCCTGCGGTCGCGTACGGGCCGAAGAACGTGCCGCGGCCGCCATGGCGGCGCGCCAGGCCGAGACGCGGGAAAGGGTGGTCACCGTCGAGGTGGACCAGCAGGAAGGACTTGTCGTCCTTGAGCAGCACGTTCAGCGGCGGCTGGAAGTGCTTGACCAGCCGGTCCTCGAGCAGGATCGCCTCCTGCTCGGTGTCGGTGACCCGGTACTCCACCGTGGCGGCACGGTCGAGCAGTTCCCGCAGGCGCGCCCGCCCATCGGCTCCGGCGCGTGCGTAGGTCTGCACGCGCTTGCGCAGGCTGCACGCCTTGCCGACGTAGAGCACCAGGCCGTCCGCGGCGCGGAAGAGGTAGACCCCGCTCCGGTCCGGCGCGGCTCGAAGTTGCTCCAGGAAGGAGGGTTGCGGCACTGCCAAGCGCCCGAATTACACCAGAATGAGGCTGCGGCGCGGCCCCCGAACGGCTATCATGTAGATTCGTAACGAGCCTTTGGCTCCCGATCGGAATCCTGCCCGAGAGTGGTTTTCATCGGCACATCGAGACTCGGGTGGTACTCGTAAGCAAAAGACAACATGAACATCTACGTGGGCAATCTGCCCTACTCTGTCACGGACGCGGAACTCCGCGCCATGTTCGAGCCCTTCGGGGCGATTCAGTCTGCCAAGGTCATCATGGACCGCGACACCGGCCGCTCCCGCGGCATCGGTTTCGTGGAGATGGACACCGCGGCGGCGCAGCAAGCCATCGCGGCGCTCAACGGTCGCGACATGGGCGGCCGCGCGCTGCGGGTCAATGAGGCCCAGCCGCGTGAAGCCCGTCCGCCGCGCGGTCCGCGCGGAGCCGGAGGCGGCGGCTTCGGCGGTGGTGGCGGTGGTGGCGGCGGCGGTGGTGGTGGCTACGGTGGCGGTGGCGGCGGCGGTCGCCGCGAGCGCTGGTAAGTCGGCCGATCGGTCAACGCGAGGGCCGCCGGAGCGATCCGGCGGCCTTCTCCTTTTTCACGTACCCCTGGCAGGATGCTGAAAAACTCATTCCGCCCCGGACGCGGCCCTCACGGCCGAGTTCGGCGTCGCCGGAACCCGCGCCTATTGACCAATAGGCGCGGAACCCGGCTCCTTGATCCCGGCCGCGATCGCTCGCGCCGGGACGAAAGCACTTTTTCATCAGCCTGCTAGTTCCAGTTGCAGCGCCTCGAGGCGCCGCACCTCGTCGCGCAGCCGGATCGCGCGCTCGAAGTCGAGTTCGCCGGCGGCCTGCAGCATCTCGCGGCGCGCCTGCGTGAGGCGTTGCGCAAGCTTCGCGGGCACGCGCGGGGCTCCCTCGCCGACTGCGGACGCGCCCCCGGCGGCGGCGATGATGCCCGACAGCGAGTCGGTGATCTTCTTGCGCACCGAGCGCGGCACGATCCCGTGCATGCGATTGAATTCGGCCTGGATTGCCCGGCGGCGCTCCGCTTCCCCGAGCGCGGTATCGAGCGCGGAGGTGCGCCGGTCGGCGTAGAACACGACACGGCCCTGCTCGTGGCGCGCAGCGCGGCCGCAGGTCTGGATCAGCGAGGTCGCAGAACGCAGGAATCCTTCTCTGTCGGCGTCGAGCACCAGCACCAGCGCGACTTCCGGCAGGTCGAGACCCTCGCGCAGCAGGTTGATCCCGACCAGCACGTCGAACACGCCGAGGCGCAGATCGCGCAGCAGGTCCGAGCGCTCGATCGCGTCAATGTCGGAATGGAGATAGCGCGCGCGCGCGCCCTGTTCCTGCAGGAACTCCGTCAGGTCCTCGGCCGATCGCTTCGTCAACGTAGTGATCAGCGCGCGGTCTCCGCGCGCAGCCACGGCGCGGCATTCGGCCAGAGCGTCCTCCACCTGACCCAGCGCGGGCTTCACCACGCATACCGGGTCGAGCAGCCCGGTGGGCCGCACGACCTGCTCGACCACGCGCTCGCGCGCCAGCCGCAGTTCGCGCGGCGCCGGAGTTGCGGAGGAGTAGAGCACCCGTCCGAGCAGCGCTTCGAACTCGCTCTCCGCGAGCGGCCGGTTGTCCGCCGCGCACGGCAGGCGGAAGCCGTAGTCCACGAGGTTGCGCTTGCGGGCGCGGTCGCCGACGCACATGCCGTAGACCTGCGGCAGCGTGACGTGACTCTCGTCCACCACGCACAGGAAATCCTTCGGAAAGTAGTGCAGCAGCGTGAACGGCGGCTGGCCGGTTGCCCGGCCCTCGAAATGGCGCGAATAGTTCTCGATTCCGCTGCAGAAGCCGAGTTCCTCCAGGTCCTCAAGATCGGCCAGCGTGCGGCGCTCGAGCCGCTCTGCCACCAATTCCTTGCCGGCGGAGCGCAAGGCGCGCAGCCAAGCCGCGAGTTCGGCGCGGATCCCGGACAGCGCGCGCGGCAGTTTCTCCTCCGGCTGCACGTAGTGCCCGACCGGGTAGATCGTCGCTCGCTGCGGCTCATCGAGGATCTCGCCGGTCAGAGGATCCACCACCAGCAGCGCCGCGACGCGGTCGCCATCGAGTTCGATGCGCAGCATGCGATCCTGCATGTGGATTGGCCACACTTCGACCGCGGGGCCGCGCAGCCGGAAGCCGCCGGGCCGCCAGTCCACCTCGGCACGCGTGTGCTGCGTGCGCACGAGGCCGCGCACCAGATCCTCGCGTCGGACCGGGTCGCCGGCCTTGAGCCGCAGCGCCAAGGCGCGGTAGTTCTCAGGGTCTCCCAAGCCATAGATGCACGAGACGCTCGCCACCACGATCACGTCGCGCCGGCTCATCACCGCCGCAGTCGCCATGTTGCGCATGCGGTCAATCTGCTCGTTGACGCGCGCGTCCTTCTCGATGTAGGTGTCGGTGCTGGGGACGTAGGCCTCGGGCTGGTAGTAGTCGTAGTAGGAGACGAAGTACTCGACCGCGTTGTCCGGGAAGAGTTCGCGGAATTCCTGGAAGAGTTGCGTCGCCAGTGTCTTGTTGGGGGCGATCACCAGCGCCGGGACTTGCAGCCTCTGAATCAGGTGCGCGATGGTGAAGGTCTTGCCCGAACCCGTGACGCCGCGCAGAACCTGCCGCGCGCACGGGTCGGCGAAACCGGGCTCCAAGGCGTCCAGGGCGGCCGGCTGATGCCCGCGCGGCGTGAACTCGCTGACGAGGCGGAAGGACGAGGTCACGGAAGCGGCCGCTTGGGCTATTCTAGGCGGCGGGACCGCGGCTCCGGCCACCGGCCCATTGACCCGAGGAATCCCGACCATGTCGCGCATCGGTACCTGCCTGCAGTGCGGGCAACGCTTCGGGGACATCCCCGACTCCTTCACCGCCACCCGCATCAAATGCCGTGTCTGCGGCGGTGCAGTGGAGATTCCGGCCACGGCCGCGCCCGCGGCGCCCGTCCAGGCCGTTCCACTCTCTGCCGCCCCTGCGGCGCCTGCGCCTGCCTCCGTCACGGCCTGGCCCGCTCCGGTCTTCATACCGAGGCCGGTCATCCCGGCGCGGCCCGCGGCGGCAGTTCCGAGCCGGCCGATCTTCACGCCGAGGCCTGCCGCACGCCCGGTGGCCCCGCTACCTGCGGCTGCCCCCGTACCCCTGCCGCCGGTGATCCCGCCGAAGCCGGCGGCCAGGCCCGCGCCGCCCCCCCCCTACCCCCCCCCCGAACCGC